>Ga0208425_1000223_pt1 | contig 19743 bp, 15 predicted proteins | sample DEB08_DNA_4_FD_185496 | JGI IMG/M metagenome (GOLD analysis project Ga0208425, IMG submission 185496) | Aqueous microbial communities from the Delaware River and Bay under freshwater to marine salinity gradient to study organic matter... | ecosystem: Environmental > Aquatic > Marine > Coastal ...
AGGAATTTATAATATTAAAAAAAGAATCCGTGGGTACAAAATATTCATTATTTTGCCTAACAACCTTCGATGAAAGCTGATAGATGTTTTCATCAATCAATAAAAAAGTAATTCCGTTGCTTAACTTTATTTTTTTGTTATCTATATAAAAAACAATCTTCTCTGTTTTTTCGCTTATGTACGGTTTTGAATCTGTTAATGCTAAAAAATCATTTATTGAAAAAAATGTATTGTTTTCTATGGTATCAATTTCACCAACTAATTGATTATTTCTAAAAAGCTTAATGGTGTCGCTGGTTGCTCCAACACCAATTGAGGTAAATAGATATATGATGAGAAAGTTTAGTTTTATTTTGAATAATTTCACTTGTTGAAATTATTATAAAAAAATGTAAAAGGGCTCAAAAATTGAGCCCTTTTTATTTCAATCGATATGGAAAAAAATATTATTTTTTCATCCACATTGCAACAATCATAACTGCCACTAATCCAGCAACGCCACCGTCTCCAATAGCGCTAACCGCATTACCAATACCTGCAATAACTCCGAAGATATCATCGTACAGGATACCAATAATAGTACCAGCAACAATCAAGTTGATTAATAGGCCTGTAGTCATGCCTAAAAAATCATTGATTTGTTTTATCACATTTTTCATTGTGTTTTCTCCTTCGAGCTTTTTAGAGCTCCTCTTTATGAGGAGCTCTATTTATTAGTAAATACTGATCTATATTCTACAGCCAAGACAAAAAGACAACTAATACTAGTAGTCCTGTTAGTCCGCCATTAAGAAAAGTATCTACAAAACCCATTATACCACCTAGTGCATCTACTGGTGTGTCGAAAAGGATTCCTGCAAAAACAAAAAATATAATTGCAGCCTTAACTACGCCTGTTAACCCATTTAAAGCACCATTTAACATTGAATCCCATGAAGCCATGTTATTCCTCCTTGATTAGTTAATAACTAGTTAAAAAAAAGGCAAAAAACCTACAAACATATAGTTTTTTTGCCCCCGGTATTAATCATGTTAATATGATTAAATCTTTTAAAAAGTAGCCAATAATTCATCTTCTTCATCATTATAGTCCATTTTTTTACGTGAATCAACCTTTTTTGCATATTACAAAAAAAATAAAAGTGTACCTTTTTTAATCATTTTTAATCCTACTTTTTCAAAAAAAATAATGCTTAAATCAATTATTTCATATTAATCAAGTATGCCTTAATTTTTTCAATGAAAAAAACTCAAAAACCAATTATTGAAAATATACATGCTAGGGAAATCTTGGATTCTAGGGGATTCCCAACGGTTGAGGTTGAAGTAACCGCATCAGGATATACAGGTGTTTCTTCAGTACCTTCTGGTGCATCTACTGGTGAATTTGAAGCTATAGAACTAAGAGACAATGACCATAAAAGATTTAACGGAAAGGGAGTTCAAAAAGCTGTTCATAATGTTATTAATCATTTTGCACCTTCCTTGATTGGTAAGGATGCTAGTAATCAAAAATTAATAGATGATACCTTATTAAACTGTGATGGAACTTCTAACAAAAGCAAGTATGGAGCCAATGCAAGCTTAGGTATTTCTATGGCTAGTGCGGTTGCCAGCGCTGCGTTTTTTAAAAAACCGCTGTACAAGCATTTAAATAGTGGTAGTCAATTAATACCAGTACCTATGATTAATGTTTTAAATGGCGGTATGCATGCAGATAAAGGGTCTGATTTACAAGAAATTATGCTTTTCCCGCATGGGGCAAATACGTTCTCTGATGCGATTCAAATGGGCTCAGAAATATTTCATCAGTTGAAAAAAGAGTTACAAAAAAAAGGACTGAATACAACTGTTGGGGATGAAGGAGGTTTTGCTCCTTCCTTAAAATCAAACGATCATGCTATCGATATGCTTCTGAGCGCCATTGAAAGCAGTGGATATAAAATAGGGTCAGAAGTTTCATTGTCTCTTGACGTTGCTGCTTCAAGCTTTTACAAAAATGGTATTTACTCTTTAAAAGTTGATGGTAGCATGTTGTCTTCTGATGGAATGATAAAGTTTTATGAAAATTTAATTAATCAGTATCCAATTGTTTCAATTGAAGACGGTTTAGATGAAAACGACTGGGATGGGTGGACAAATCTCAATGATGCGCTTGGCGATAAGATACAAATTGTTGGAGATGACCTAACTGTAACAAATCCATTAAAACTTCAAAGAGCCATAGATGAAAAAGCAATTAATTCTATACTTATTAAGCTTAATCAAATAGGAACGGTATCTGAGACTATAGAAGCAATCAATATGGCAAAGAAAAATAATTGTAATTTTATTATTTCACATAGATCTGGTGAAACTGAAGACACTTTTATCTCCGATCTTTCTGTGGCTATGGGTGGTGGTCAGATAAAAACTGGATCTGTTTGTAGATCAGACAGAACTGCAAAATATAATCGACTTTTAAGAATTGAGGATGAATTAGAGAGTCCTATTTATTGTAACACCTTAAATTTCATTAAATGAAATCCTTTTTAACTCTAACGAATTTGTTAATGGTCTTTATTGTAGCCGGATGCGTTTCTCTAATTTTTTTTAGCGATAGGGGACTTATTAACTTGTGGTCTTTAAAAAATGAAAAACTTGAAATACAAAATGAAATTAATAGCCTAAGAAGTCAGATTGCTATGCTTGAAAAAGAAGAAGAAAGATTAAAATTTGATGAAAAATACATTGAAAAAATTGCTAGGGAAAAGTTTAAAATGGTAAAGCCTGGCGAACGCGTTTTTAAGGTAGCAGAAGAATAGGTTTAACTAAAAACATCTTTTGTCACCGAAAACGATTTAAGGTCTGGAAAGTGATATCTTACTAGCTCGGCAATAAATTGTGACATTATCTTCCTATCATAGCTTGTAGTTAAATTTTTCTTGTTGTTAATGATAAAATCAGACTTAAATATGTTGCTCAAGTCCGATAGTATGGCTGAATTTTTTTGTTGAAACCTTTTGACTAATGGGTGACCTTTTGCATTAATAATATCGTACCCACTATTTCTTAAAAAATGTAAAAGGAAAAAATAAAATGCATTGTTTAGGTTTTTATCATTTTGCTCAAAGTAACACATTACCATACTAAGCACTTTATAGGTTTTTTTATCTGGAATATTTTCATCAAATGTTTTATCAATAATCTCAAGCATTGCTGTACAAAGAAGCGTCTTTTTTAGATCAGTACATATACTTGTCCAATCATTTAATATTTTTGAGTTATAAACTGGGTGAATTTGTCTTTTTGGATAATGCGAATAATCTATTTTTACTTCATTAAGTTGTTGATAAATAGCTTTATTGGGTGATTTTTGTCGCATCGCAGCCTTAATAATATATGTTGCCTTTCCTTTTTCTAGAGTGAAAAGGCGTACTATCAAACTAGATTCTTTAAATATGCTTGTTTTTAAAACAAATGCCGTGGTAGAAATTTTCATTTTGGTGATTCTATTTTACCCCAACCTTTATGAGTAAGGCTACCTAAATAGAGCTCATCTCCATACTGTTTAACGCTTGTTATGGGTGAATAAGCATCATTTCCATCATATTGAAGGTTGTGTAAAATATTTCCATTTTTATCAATTCCTAAAACAAACGCATATGGTTCTGGTTGAGGCTGTAAAAACTCTGGCAATCTCAAGGCTAACTTCCTAAGAAAAGGCTTGTCCGATGTTTGATCAATAAAGTTGTTTCTTACTGTAAAAAGTGCAACCCAATAAACTCCTTTTCCATTTGAAGAAATATTGTCTGGAAATCCGGGCAGGTTTTCAATAACAATTTCAGACGTACCTGCTTTTTCTCCTTTAAGCCAATATTTTTTTATTCGATACATAAACGTTTCATTAAACAAAACGAAGGAGTTGTCCGGACTTACAGCAACTCCATTTGCAAAATATAAATTATCAAGCAGTGTAGTCGTAAGTTTAGTTTTGGGATCATAAACTAACAATCTTCCATTTGGTGTATGCTCCATAACTTCAATTCTATCTTCTCCGTATCCAAATTGATCAGAAGCATCAGAAAAGTAAATTTTTCCATCAATTGCAATATCTAGGTCATCAGCAAAACGGAGCGGAATTCCATCCGAATCAGATTTTGTTGAAAGGGTAGTAGCAATCCCTTGTTGATTAATAGATATCAGTCCTTGAATTGCATCTGCAACAATTAAATTGTTTTTGACATCAAAAACCATCCCTAGTGGGCGGCCACCAGTGTTATAAAATTCACCAACAGAGCTCATAATTACTCCGTCTTGATAACCTGCATATACGGTTTGGTCGCTAATAGCTATATCTTCCGGACCATAATGCCCATCATCTTCCCAAAATATCTCTATATTTTTCAAATAATCATTTTTTGCATATACGCCTGTCATTGATGGTGGTTCGGGCGAATCCCAAACAACTGGATTAATTGGAACTGGCCATAGCAAAAGATAAAACAAACAAACTAATACACAATAGGGTAGGACTTTAATGACCAAACCACCTTAGATTCAGAAATTTTTTTATAATCATATTTCTAGTATGCTTTTGCAAAGATAACCAGGTGCTTTGCTGGCATGTTGGAATAAATACATTTTTTTGTATTGTCATCAACATCTTCTATAATACAGCGAATTGTAGCTTTGGTTTCTTCTTTAATTTTTAACTCTGTCTCGTCAGAGCCATCCCAATATGCTTTAATAAATTTATTTTCAGAAGAAAGGATGTTAGAAAAATTTTTGAAGCTGTGCGATGTACATATATTTTTTTCCATAAACTGCTTTGCATCGTTAAACATATTGCTTTGAATGTTTGTTAATATTTCTTGTACTTCTTTCAAGCCAGCAATATTTAATTGCGTTTTTTCTCCATTGTCTCTTCTGCAAAGGGTTACTTGCTTGCTTTTAAACTCTTTCATTCCAACTTCTAGACGTATGGGTACACCCTTTAATTCCCATTTATTAAACTTGTAACCTGGACTACCTTCGCTATCATCAACCTTTATTCGGATACCCATATTTCTTAAGGTTTTTGAAATGCTTTGTATATTTTCAGAAAACTTTGTTTCATTTTCTTTTTTTGAATTAATTGGGATTATAACAACTTGAGTCGGTGCTATCTTGGGAGGAAGCTTTAATCCATTATCATCTCCATGCACCATTATTAAGGCGCCAACCATTCTTGTGCTTACTCCCCAACTGGTTGCATAAACAGGTAGCTCTTTATTGTCTTTGCTTTGAAACTTCACATCAAATGCTGATCCAAAATTTGTTCCCAAATAGTGCGAGGTTCCTGCTTGTAGCGCTTTTTTATCGCGCATCATTGTTTCAATAGAAAATGTTTCATCAGCGCCTGCGAACCTTTCCAAGTTTGATTTCCTGCCAACAATTGTTGGTATAGCTAAATACTGTTCGAACAAAGTTCGATATACTTCGACAATGTCTAAAGTTTCTTGCATTGCTTCTTCTTTTGTTGCATGCGCTGTATGACCTTCTTGCCATAAAAATTCTGATGTTCTTAAAAATAGTCTTGTTCTCATTTCCCAGCGCACTACGTTAGCCCATTGATTTATTTTTAATGGCAGGTCTCTATACGATGTAATCCATTTTTTAAACATGTGCCATATAATAGTTTCAGATGTTGGTCTAACAATTATTTCTTCTTCCAGTCTTGAATCGGGATCAACCTGCAATCTCCCGTTTTCTGCAATTAATTTTGAATGCGTAACTACAGCACATTCTTTGGCAAATCCTTCAACGTGATTAGCTTCTTTTTCTAAAAAACTTTTCGGGATAAACAAGGGGAAATAAGCATTTTCATGCCCAGTGTCTTCTATCATTTTGTTTAAAGAGTTCCTAATGTTCGTCCACAGTGCAAAACCGTATGGCTTTACGACCATAGTGCCTTTTACGGGTCCATAGTCTGCTAAATCCGTATGAAGTATAACATCGGTATACCATTTAGAAAAATTTTCACTTTGTTTAGTAATTTTTGCCATTTACTATCACTTTAATATGTTATAAAGTAGAGTTAATTTATAGAAATTCCAATACAATGAAAAAAGCTATCTTTTCAACTGAAATCTCTATGCTAAGAAGCACTATGCAACGCCTTTTAAGGAGAAGTGCTCACGCCAATATTGCTAAAATATTAAGGAAAACACACCAGGCAGATGTTGCGCTTATTATGAGAAGCCTAAATCAATACGATCAAAACACAATTTTTAGTCTATGTCCCTCCGCTTTGCACAAAGCAAGACTCTTAGAAGAGTTAGATGAATCATTAATTGAAAAAGTATTAGAAAATGAAAGCTCTAAAACAATTTCAAAAATTTTTAAATATCTGGACACCAATGATCAGGCAACAATTATTGGCATGTTCTCCGAATGCAAACAAAATGAAATTTTAACAACAATTGAGGTTGATGACAAAGAAGAGGTTGAAGAAATAATGTCTTATCCAGATGATAGCGCTGGAAGTATTATGACAAAAGAGACGTTTTCCCTTAATCAGCACACCTCTGTTAAAGATAGTATTAAAAAGCTGCAGTCATTCCCTGAAAATGACAAAATATTTTATCTTTATGTATTAGATGATAAAGAAAAACTTGTTGGCATTGTATCATTAAGAACTCTAGTAACTTCGAACAACTCTAAAAAATTAAAAGATATTATGATTCAGGATATTCAAGCTGCAACTACAGACACTGATCAAGAAGAGGTTGCAAAAAAAGTAGCTCAATATAATTACCTTGCTTTGCCTGTTGTAAATAGACAGAATAGATTTCTTGGAATTGTTACTATAGATGATGTTGTTGACATTATTAGAGAAGAGGCTTCTGAAGATTTTTTACAAATGGCTGGTGTGGGAAAAGATAGAGAAATTCTATTAAAATCTCCGATCGAAAATGCACGATCTCGCGCACCATGGATACTTGCCAGTCTCATAGGGGGTATTTGCGCTGCTACTATTATTGGTTACTATAACAGTCTTTTAGAGCAAATAATTGTTTTAGCTGCATTTATACCAGTGATAATTGGTATTGGGGGTAATGTTGGTACGCAGTCTTCTACCATTATTGTTAGAGGACTCGCCACCGGAAGGGTGGATGTCACAAATGCGGTGCCGTTAATTTTAAAAGAAGTATTTGTAGGAAGTTTGCTGGGGATTGCATACGGCTTGCTGGTAGGGATTGCCTCAGAATATATCTCAGGGACAACCATGTCTAGCCTAGGCTTTGTAATAGGCTTAAGCATATTTTGTTCAATGACTATTGCAACTGCAGTAGGGGCTAGCGTACCTATTGTTCTTAAAAAATTTAATTTCGATCCAGCAATATCAACCGGTCCTTTTGTTACTACAGCAATAGATATCATAGGGGTTGCTTTATATTTTTTAATTGCTTCAACTGTCTTAATAAATTGATAAGAAATATTTATATCATGGCTTTGCTTTGCTGCCAACTTTGTGCTAGCAATAAGATAGAATGCAATGTTTCTTTTGAGTATTGGCTTAATGATGACCTAAAAATTATTTCGGTCGATGAAGTGATAATACTTGAAATTGATGATGATTCAATTAGTGTAACTGCGAATAATTGGTTTGGTACAGTATTATTAGGTGAACCTATCGAATTTAAAAATCAATCATTCCTAGAAAACAATATCTTTAATATAATTTTATTGGGTAAATCTGTTTCCGAAGAAGGTTCGTGGGTTGAGGGATATAGTTTGCTTAATAATAAAGAGGTAAAAGTTAGGTTTCTTTTTAGCGCTGAAGAAAATGATTTAAAGCTATATCGTATGGACGTTAGAGAGTTAAATAAAGATAATGATAATAATAAAATAAATAATGTAATTTTAAATAATGATATTATTATGGTCTGGACTAATTTAGAAGAAGAAATCATAAAAATTAGCTTAAGGCATAATGGTGCTAACTACGTTATAAAACTCAATGAAGAATAAGCATCTATATATATTAAGTGCCATGTTTTTAGGAGCTTGCGCTACTACCACGTCTAGCCTGGGCCCCTCAAGTGAAGAGATTGATAAAACAGGATACTTGTTTTACCAAAGTAGTGATATAAACCTTCACATATCTGAATTAAAAGACAGGTTAGTTCTTCCGGTAAAAGAATATGGGGTACCAGACTATATCAACCTACTACCAAACGCTAAAAGAGCTTATAGGTCTGGCTATCATATGGGGGTGGATTTCTCTTCTCCTATAAATTATCCCATTAGGGCAGCATATGATGGTATAGTAGTCAGAAGTAATGCTCATCAGCAGGACGTTGATATCGATACATATAATTATTTTTTAAGTCTTTCGAAACAGCTAGGTAAAACTCCCGAAGATATTTACAATTTTATACTTCTTGGAAAATCAATTGTTATTGATCATGGATATAATATTACTGAAAAATATAGATCTATTACGGTTTATTCACACTTAGCCTCTATTAGTGAAGGGCTGGTGGCGGGAGATGTGGTTAAAAAGGGCGATATAATCGGACTGTCTGGCAATACTGGGACCTCCAATGGAGCACTACAAAATAATAAGGGAGCTCACTTGCACTGGGAGATTTTTTTTGATGATAAATCAGGAAGATATTTTTTAGGACAAAATATTCCAAATAATATTTTAAAACAAAATATAGAATTATTATTTATAAATTAACAGCAGGTTTAACATAAGGAGAAAAAATGAAAGCGCTATTATTATTGATAATTTTTATTATTTCGTGTGAAACAAATCAACAAAATGAAACAAACTATCTTTTTTATATAAATGAAGAAGATAATCTTTCGATAGATGAGATGACAAATAAAATAGCTGCTCCATGCGGTTCACCAAACAATTTTCCTCCGCTGAAACAGTTACCAGGAAATACTTTAAACTATCTTTCTGCAAAAGATATTGGAATAAATTTTGATTGTGATAAATCTGAAGATATATACCCAATGGGAGAAGGAGTAGTAATAGATATAATTGAAGACAAGCTGGATTTAAAAATGTTAGACCACTATCAAAAGCTTGTAGAAGTAATGGGATACCTGCCATATGACGTAAGACAAATGTATTATCGTAAGCATATAATAATTGATCATGGAAAATACTTTAATAAAAAATACAGAACCATAGCTATTTATACAAATCTAAGAGAGGTACCTGATGCGATTCAAATAGGGAGTATTGTAGCCGGAAGAAGTGCAATAGGGAAAATAAATACTTCAGAAATAGACTTTTTAACATCTTTTACTGGGTTTTCGAAAGAGGACTCAACAAAAATAGTTGTCAAAGAAAATGTGTTAAATGTAGACATATTTTTTGAAAAAGATGAAATAACGAAATATCACCTTGGTCAAGGAATTAGTGTTGACGTAAATAATTTTAAAGAGTTTTTTTATTATCCTCAGTAGTAAACTAAAACGGGCCTTGCTATTAACAAAGCCCGTCTTAATAAAAAGATAAATATGAATTAATTGTGTTTAGAAACTAAAAGAAACTTCTAATGCACTATAATCGTCAAAGTATTCCTTAGTTTGTCTAAGAGAATAAGCAACAGACATTACGGTAGCTCCTAAGTCAATATTAGCACCCATACCAACTGAAAAACCCCAGTTACTATCAGTGTAATCTTCCCAGACTACATCGCTCATTCCAGTTTTTTGATCACCTTTCTGCACATTCATAGTAGTACCTGCACCAAACCATATATCGTTCATATGATATTTTGCACCAAACGATAGTGTATTAAGTTGGTAAGAAAAGTTTTCAAAACTACCAGACAACATTAAATTATTATTTAAGGCATATCCAACTGAAATATCTAATGATGTGGGTAGCGGATTATCTGCAGCAGTGACTTGGAAATTCTCATCCTTTGTTCCGGGTTGAGTGTCACTAGGTGTTAGAGTTTGTTCTAATCCAGTACCTTCATATTGCATTCTAGATCCTAGATTTTTTAATGCTACACCAACGTGTAGCTTATCTGATGGGAACGAATACTGAACTCCTAAATCTAGTGCTAGGGCAGTAGCGGTTACTTCATCCATTGTTTCAGAAACAATTTTACTGATGACACCAACACTAACTCTATCACTTATTTTACGTCCCAACCCTAATTGGGCAACGTAAAATGAAGGGCTAAAAGTACTTCCATCTCCCTCCGTCGCCTCTGCAGTTGTTCTGGCTATATCACCAAAATCTAATATTCTTACACCTGCTGCCAATGTCATACTTTCTGTTAATGGCATACCAAACGCGAAATTTGACAAATTAGTGTCAGCAATATACTCGCCATTTGATGTTGAACCAGTGAGACTACTTATTGATGCTAGTCCTGCGGGATTCAAAAACAAAGAATTAACCCCATTTACGGTTGCTCCGTTTGATGAGGATAGTGCAATATTCTCGCTCCCTTGCAATATTAATAATTGCGATCCAGCAGCAGTACCAGCTGAGTTAAGCGTACCAGCATATGATACGCTTAACAATGCTAAAACTGCTAAACTAGAATATATTTTGTTTATTTTTTTTGTTATGTTCATAGTTTATCCTTTTAATATGTATCAATTCTCATTTCTGGCTGTACTATAGCTAGCTTTAATACTTTTTGTTCACCTCTTGTTGCGACATGAGCAAAGTACATTCCACTTGCTACCGGTAAGCCATATTCATTATTAAGGTCCCATGTTAAATGTTGTGAACCTACGTCGTTATGTTTTAACAATCTTACTAATGTACCATCTACTGTAAATATTCTAACGGTAGTTTCACCTTCACTAGGAAGATTACTAAACATCACACGTTGGTCATATTGATTAGTCTCTTCTTTCATAGATCCGTAGTATGGATTTGGCCAAGCTGTTATATTTGCTAAGTCAAATACTTTCTTTTCTGGTAAAAGTTGAGATGAATCAAGAACAAAACTAACATTTGAAGTGTTAATTTTATTATTTACAAGAACCATCGCGGCAGCACCTTCATATGAAGGAGGGTTATAGCCGTTTGCAATATACGCATCTCTTGCAGCAGCAATGTTTTCCTGCGTTGGTGGACCAGCGTCGAATGCGCCCCAAATTCCACCATAACCACTTATAGTATTCATGTATTGAGCATAAATGATTGGTCCTGCATATACTCCCCAGTACATACCGTTATCTGATGCAGTAGGTGTATATGCGTTTGCTTGGTTCTGTGCCCATTTTGTCATAGAAGGCACTGTTACCGGCGCATTACAGGTTTCACTGGTAGTATTACCATAGAAATAATACCAATAATCATTTAATGATTCACATGCTCCTGCCAGCAATCCGTCTGAGTAGGTAGCATATTGAGCTTCTTTGGTCACATCGTATGGCTCGCTTGTATAACCCATAATTACAAATGGCTCATAACCTATGCTATCATAATAAGGGCCACTATATACTTCATACCACGTTGCTCCCTTGTCAGCTAAATTAGCCTCTAAAGCATCTAGTTCATCTTTAGTTAGTCCTGAATCGTTGTTTCCGTTTGTGCTCTGTTGAGCTAACCTTAGGTAACCTGAAAAAGGAGTTACAAGATTATAATCAATATGTTGACTCCATTCACCGTCACCGTCTACATCTCTCCACCTTACATGCATTTGCTCTAGAACACCATTAACTGATCTGTAAGCTGCAAATGGCACAGTCGCATTTCCTAACCTTGTTGAGTTAGAATACGGGTATTGATATGCAATAGATGTCTTTGAGAAATCTATAATTAAATCGTCTGTTGTCATGTATTCATATGGATCATTATCCCAAATAGGGGCAAACATGTTTTGGGATGTTTGGTTTACTCCGTCAGAATCATAACCTTGACGTGATTCATAGACACCCTTGGAATAACCTAAAGAAAAATTTCCGGAAGTATTTAGTTTTGCATATGAAGGAGTAGAGTCTAAAGATTCATTATTAAGAATCGCCTCTGAATATCTTGAAACATCAACTTCCTTAATTTCAAACATGCCTTTGTGTCCAGCTTGAGGTCCACTAATTGACATTTTTAATCCATCAACAATAATACCCCATCCTGGTCCGAAGTCTTCTTTAGTGACTCCGTCTACACCGTCTTGAATAGTATTATTTTCTTCGATTACTTCTCCTGTGGTGGTGTTTGTAAGTGTCCAGTTAACTACTGAAGCACCATCAGGCATAGCGTCTTCAAATGTCACAGTATAAGTATCACCAGTAACTTTAGACGGATCGACTACACTTACGTTTAGACTTCCATCTCCCAAACCTACTTTTTCAACTGCTGCAACAGAATTAACCGCTCCCTGATCATCAACCAGCTGATTCATTGATGGTCTTGCTGCTAGAACAGTCGTTGAACTTTCAAGCATCTTAGGAATACCATATTCATTGTACCCATATGCTGATACACCATAATAATATTCATTGTTATTTTTTAAAGTTGTGTTATTCTGATAATCGTAAGTTACTCTTAATGTTTGTTGTAAGCCTGAATCTGTCCCAGATGCAACAGGAACATTAACGTTTACTCCATAATTCGGATCAAATACATCATCCATAATAGTAGTAATTTCATTTTTCACATCAAACGTAGCAACCAACCTTGGATTTGATTTGGTTGGATTTGCATATTGATATACTTTGTAACCTTCAAACTTAAACTTTGTTGCGTCACCATTCTCGTCGAGATCGACTAAACTAAGAGCTTCATAAGTTGTAGCTCCCGAATCCCAAGATAATAGCAAACTATTTTCAAGTGGCACAGCAGAAAGAGCTGGCGTTGGAGGCGAAGCTGGTAATGCAAAGTCAATATCATATGCTAACTGTGCAAGTTGATCAGCTTGTTTTAAAGCGTTAATTGATTCAAGTGAAGATGTTGGCGAATATGCCGCAATTATACCGTAAACAATTTCTTGTTGTGCTCCAGCTTCAAGCGTGAATGGTCCAATTGACTGTAAGAAACGTCTGTCATCAGCCTCTCTGACATAACCGTCAATTGGGTTTAATGCAAGCTCTGCAGCTGTAACTTCACCGTTTCCATCAAAGTCTGTATCTACCGATGGATCACCCCAGAATGAAAACGTAGAATAACAAGTACCTCCCGCATCTACACCTTCACAATTAACATATGGATTTGTACAAGTACCGTCTGCTACAGACTCTGGAGTACAAGTAGCTCCTGTAATATCTTCTGTTAAATAAGTACCATCTGTACGTAAACCCTGTAGTGCAAAATAAAATTCATCTGGTTCTTCTGGATCATAAAAAACTGGATCACTATTAATAAATAGATTATATCCAGATAAACTTAAGTTTTTCATACCAGGTATAATCTCTCCAAACTGTTTAGCTCCAGGACAAGAAGCTCCGTTAACTCCATTTATTTCATCAGCAGTACATGGTACGGCTGGTCCTTGGAAGAAGTCATATCCTACAGCTGGTCCTGGACCATAATCGGTTGCTGTCCATTCTGGATCATCTCCATCATTATAACAATAACCAAGAGATAATTCAGGATCTACACCAATAAGGTCACCTCCTGATGGACCAGCATCATATTTACCGTTATCTGGGTCAACCCAAACACCTAAATATGCATCTGTAATATTATCACTAGTTGGATTTCTTAAATCATGTTTTACAAAAACAATATCCCCAAACGCATCAGGTCTATCAAATCCAAACATTGTTGTTCTAACCTCAATATTGGTTGGTGAACCACTGGAAATTGCTTTTTTAGACGCATCTCCATCATTTTGGATAGACCAAATAACTTGATCACCAATGAATTCTGGATGATCTGGTCCTGCAGGTAAAGGAGAATATACTCCGTCTCCATCAACATCTACCCAAGGAGCGCCCATTTCTACAGGCCACTCTTGAAAGTCAGGAAAACTCAATGGATCTGCTAACATAGATTTTTTTACATTGAATGTTCTATTCATAGCGTCATTTGGGTCTCCTCCATAAGGGCCAACCGCCATATCGGCTGAAAATTCATTCCCTACAACCTTTAAGTCACCGTTTACTTGACCGGCAAACCACCAAGAATTTGCGTAAACTAAGAACACTCCAGTATTTCTCCACTCACCACCAATACCTCGAACGTTGTTTACAACTAAACGACCGTCGTTTGCTGTATCAATCGTCCAACGATTTACATTAAACTCCTCATAATCGGTAGGAAGGGATGATGCCCCAAAATATCTACTGGTTTTATTCTTTGTCTCTCTAGCTTCAATAAATGAAGAGAAAAGAATAATACCAGCTAATACTGGAACTAATGCATTTTTTAAATATTTCATTATTTATCTCCGTTACTTTTTAAAAATTATAATTTACACCAACTCTTACTGTTCTTGGTGCACCATATCTGCTTGATCCTGAAATTAGGTCTCTATAAAGACTTTCAGCCGGTACATCCGGATATTGACCTAACCAGTTTGATACCCACGCCTGTCCAGATTCACTACCAATCCATCCATCGTCATCAGCCATACCAGATGTACTCCAGTGTGCTAACTCTTGTTCTTTGTTTAGTAAATTAAAGATACTTACATAAACATTGACTTTACTAGAACCAATTTCAACCATCTTGTCTAGACGAAGATCTACATTGAAAAAGGATGGCCCAGTTGCTGAATTTAATGGCCCATCTGGTGTGGCAGGTCTTGTATTACCAAACACTTGAGAGCCCATTTTCATTGGTGTGTATTTTGTACCGCTACCATATTTAACCACCATATTCATTCCAGTACCTTTCATAAAACCAGACATAGCTGGTGACCTATAGTCTACAATTGCGTTCGCAGTATGTGTTTGGTCATATGATAATATGGACAATGTTTTAGGATATTCACCTTCTAAGTATGATACATAATAGTTTGAGCTACCAGTTGATCCAGTACCTCTAGCTTCTGATAGAGTGTAGTTGACCTGAGCTAACCAGCCATCAACTCTTCTCATTTCGAAGCTTGCTGTCATACCCTGAGATACAAGGAAATCTCCATTTTTATATTGCGTCCACTGGAACTGAGAAAGCGCTCCAGTACCACCTGTAGAGATTTGTGCATCTTTACGTGTTTCTAAGAATAAGTAATCTTTACTTTCCTTATAAAACCCTTCTAATTTAATTGCAGCGTTTTGTCCAACCATTTGCTCCACTCCAATTTCATATTGAGTCGATCTTTCTGGCTTAAGAGCTGCACTACCTGTAGTAGTAAAATTACCTAATAAGAAGTTTGAACTGATGGTTGTATCAGAAACATATAAATTAGATAGAGTTACCGGTTGCCAGTATCTACTATAGTTTGCTCTGAATACCGTTCTTTCAGTTACTGGAAATGCAATACCTACCCTAGGTTGTAAATCTGTTTCTACAGGGACTTTTTCCCATGCATAGTTTCCATTTTCGTCTCCAGTACGATTTAAACGGAGGTCGCTAAAATATAGCTGATCATAACCGTTTGCATCACCCTTGCCGTCTCCATCAGAATCAGGAGCCATTGCACCACTGTCAAAGCTTTCGTATGCAACACCAAGCTGAACCACAACATCATTCAACTCAAACTTGTTTTGTACGTAAAATCTTTGTTGTACAGGCTCACCTGGGGCAAGCATGTGTGAACTTTCACTATACGCTCCGTTGTATTTGTTTCCATAAATATCATAACCTAAATTTGAGACATAACTGTCTTTAAGCACACCAAACCACCAATCATTAGGATTTGTGTTTCCGTCTGCATATTCAGAAGATGAAATTTCTCCATTACCATCTGAATCTAATAAGTTAAACTGATAAGTTCTTCTTTCTGGGTTTGGATCGGAGTAATATGAAATCTCATGATTTTCAATCGATGCTCCCATTTTGAACTCATTAAATCCTATTTGATTTAAATAATCAACACTTACTGTATTAGTGTCGGTATTTCTAAGATAATAACTCGCGTACTGATAGCCATATGAACTTTGTCCAAGTAGACCACCTAGTTGAGCAGATGAATTTCCATATCCGTTTCTTCTCCAATAATAATACGGACTACTCAAATCAGTACTTCTAAGGCCGTAGCTATCTAATACATCACCGTGTCTTTCGTTTGTAGTTTCTGTTTCATAAGCTTGTTGTGATACAGCAACCTTAATATATGAAAGTGGGTTGATAGCATAGCTAGCATTTAAATATACTAATCCAAAAGTATTTTCATTGTAAGAACCAGATCCCATGATATTTTCATTATATACCTGTGTAGAGTTTGAAGAGCCACGACTCCAACCGTCTCGTCCTTGCGCACCTAATTTTAATTTCAGTGACCCTAAAGAGTATGTTAGGTTTGCTACAAATCTATTTGACTCAGAATCATCGTGCGTTTTTGGACCCCAAACTCTTCTGTAGTCAGAGTAACCCAAATAAGAAGTTGTGTTAAGATCTGGTGTTAAAGAAGAAGCTTGAACGTTTGTATCGTTATTATTTCGGACAACTTCTTGTACCCAAAGTAGATTATCAATACTATCACACTCTTCCTGTGTCGCACATGGTGTAACATTACCTTTAACCCTATGTCCACCCGCAACTGATCCACCAAACTTATTGTTTGTAATAGACATGTACATTCTTAAATTTTCAGATAGAGGTCCACCAAAATCAAATGTAAGATTTTCATACCCATTTGAATATAGTTTGTCTTTGTCTGTTGAATAGTCTGTTGCACCTATAGCAGTAATATAATTGACACCAAATTTCCACTTATCACCGCCTGAGCGTGTAGTTAAATTAATAACACCTCCGTTTGCTCCACCGTACTCAGATGAAGCTCCACCTGCTTGAACACTTACTTCTTGAAGCGCCTCTTGAGCAACCTGGCCGGTAAAATTTCCACCTCCGAAAAGGTCTTTAACAGGCACACCATCAATAAAATATTTATTGTCACTGCTTCTGCTACCTCTAAAAAATCCATTAACAACCCCAGCCTGAAGGTTGACAATATTACCAACACCTCTAACCGCAAAGTTGTCAATAAGCTCTTTGCTAACAACTCTGGTTGTGTTAGTGGCATTAGTGTTTACAAGTTTTCTTTCTCTAACAACAGTCACCTCTTCACCGGCAACAGACGCTACTTCCATTGCGAAGTCCACTGAAGTTGTAAAGCCGACAGAGGTCTTTACGTTTGCCTCTTTATATGTTTTATAGCCGATGTATTCTGCTCTTACTTCATAATTTCCTACCGGAACGTCAAGGATGAAGTATCTACCAAGCTCATCGGTAGCAGCACCCAAGTTTGACCCAACAAGCAATACGTTGGCACCAACAAGAGGGTTTCCATCAACATCTGTCACAGTACCAGCTATTTTTGCGTTAGCTGTTTGTGCGAACATTACTGAACTTGCCACAATTAATGCGAAAAGTGTTTTTATGTTTTTGATCATTTAAAGCTCCTTAATCTATTTAGTCTTTAATTTTTTTTTAATCGTTTTAATAAATAATTAATTGCGTAGCCTTGCTACTGTTAATTGTTTTAATAAACTCTTTCTTACCCAAATTAATCGGCAAAAATCTATGCAATTTTGCCTAAGTCATCTAAATTGAATAATAATTTCAAGTATGTCAATAGTTTTTTAGTATTTAAAAATACAGCTGTTTTTGATTGTTTGATACATATATATATATGTGTATCAAGAGTCTATTTTAATAATTCTCGACTTATGTATTTATTAAAAATTACTTCCCCTTGATATGTGTTATAGTTATTAATCACAAATGTGCCATCTTTTAAAATATAGTTAAAAAAGTCCAATACTATTTTATCCATAACATCGTCGATTATTTTTTTGTCAACCTCTCCGAGACTGTCAAGCGGTAAAGAAAATGGCGCTCTTTGATTATAAATTAATTTCATATCTGTAAATGAATAGTGTAAGCTATTTTTTATATACACCCCATAGCTTTCTTTGTTAGTATCTAAAATGGTGTTATAAATATCAAAATTTCTTTTTCCATCTTTTGAAAAGTTAATGTCTCCATCAATTTCAGCATCAAGAAACTGTTCTTGTCCAATGTGTAAAAAAGGTTTTTTTGTATTTGTTTTTGCTTCTTCATCTAGTAAACCAAAAAACCACCCATCAAGAGCTACGCCAGCTTTAACTTCGTTATTTTTTAACATCGCCATATAGGTTGTTCCGCCGCCCATTGAGTGCCCCATTGCTCCAACTTTTTCAAAGTCTATATTATTTTGAAACGGATTTAAAGACCCGTCATTTAAGCGTTTTTGCTTTAAAGTTTTTAATAAAAAAGCTAGGTCTTGATATCTATAGTTTATGAGAAGATTCGTATAATACTTTTTGTGGTATTGTGCTTGCTCATTCCAGCTTACATTTTGCTTGTATGGAATAGGGTTGCCTTCTTTGTCAAATGTAATGCTTGCGTTATATGTATGATTACATGCAATTACTATATATCCGTTGCTGACCAACTCTTCTACCTGGGACGTATTTTGGTTTAAAAGTCCTCCATCCCCATGTGAAAAAAGAATTAACGGAAATTTTTTGTTTTGGATCGGTAGAAGACCAAAAATACTATTAGAGGTTAATTGTGTACCGTGCCTCCCAAAGCTTGCGGGTAACCCTGCTGTTCTAGCAATGCTAGATATTGCCTTTTTAGGAAACGTAACATGGGGAGCTTTCTGATAATTTTTTCCTTCCTGCGCCGGGTACCATATTTGTACCATTAGTTCTCTATAATCTGTTGGGTCGGTTGTGTATACCTCTCCTCTAGAATTGTCAGTCCAGAAATATACTTGTGTCCCTATATTATATTTTCCACTTGGTGGATCAATTGATTCAAGAGGAACCAATATTGCTCCCGCTGCTGCACAGCCATAAAACAAACAAGAGGTAAAAAATAATAAAATTTTAAAACTATTCTTTTGGTATAAGTGTGGCACGCCATAAATTACACTTTATCATCAACATCAAAAAGTGCAAAAAAATAAGAGCAATATTGTAGTAGTAATTGGTGCTCAGTGGGGCGACGAAGGTAAAGGTAAAGTTACTGACTATTTTGCTGCACGCGCTGACTACATTATTCGATTTCAAGGCGGTAACAATGCTGGTCACACAATTATTTTAGACGATAAAACGGTAAAGCTTCACCTTATCCCGTCTGGTGTGTTACACAAAGAATGTAAGCTTGTGATTGGTAGCGGCGTAGTGGTTGATCCTCGCGTTTTAATAAAAGAGCTAACTATGCTAAAAAAGGAAGGTCTTTCAACCAACCTTTTAATAAGCGATAAGGCCCACTTAATAATGCCATATCATGTAGACATAGATCACCACCTAACGAGCTTTCAAAATGATTTGGCTGCGGGCAGTACAAGATCGGGCATTGCTCCGGTTTATGCAGATAAGCTTTATAGACACGGATTAAGAATAGCCGACCTTTTGAACAAAGAGCTTTTTGAAAGACGTCTAAAAAAATCTTTTGCATTCAATAAGCTGTTAGTTGAAAATGTTTTTAATGAAAAATTTGAACATACTTTTAAAAGTATACTAGAAGAGTTTCTTGGATATGGAAAACTGCTTCGCGGATATGTTGCCAACACAACAGAAGAACTTTCTTGTGCCTTAAAAAACAATAAACAATTAATGTTTGAGGGTGCTCAGGGCGCTTGTCTTGATGTTGACCATGGACTATATCCCTACACCACAAGCAGT
>Ga0208425_1000234_pt1 | contig 19246 bp, 42 predicted proteins | sample DEB08_DNA_4_FD_185496 | JGI IMG/M metagenome (GOLD analysis project Ga0208425, IMG submission 185496) | Aqueous microbial communities from the Delaware River and Bay under freshwater to marine salinity gradient to study organic matter... | ecosystem: Environmental > Aquatic > Marine > Coastal ...
TGAGTATGCCAAAGAAGTCACGCATCACAGAGCTGCGGACAGCTGGAAAGGTCTTACGAGCTATGGTCACCGTCTTGCCTGTGTTCTTGGTGCAGTAGTAGAAGATGAGCCAGAGGAGGATGTTGTAGGTCTTACCGCTACGAGTACCACCCTGCTCGACTACTATCTTCTTGTCTGACCTCTTGAGATGTGTGTATACTTTATTGACTGCTATCTTCCCCATCCAGTTCCTCTATGGTAAAGGTCTTGATACCCTCGTGAGCTATCTCTTGTCGTTCAATATAGCCACGCTTCTTACCCTTAGTCTTTAGATAGAAGATGGTAGAGGTAGGGTTGTTGCTTTTGATTTGCTCGTGCAACTTACCCTCTGCAAAGTCTAGTGCTACATTCTCTAACTCATCTACTGCTTTCTTGTATTCTGGATCATCCTTGAGCCAGTTATAGTGAGTCTGTCTAGATATACCCACATCACTACAGGCAGCAGTAACTATACCCAGTTTTGCCTCTAATGCCTTCAGCATTGCCTTCTTGTGTTCTTGTGTGCTATCCATTTTTTATGTGTAAAATTTAGTAAACTTCCTAACTATAAAACCCTATTTCTTCATATTGCGTTTACGCTCCTCTCTGATGATATCATTTATTACCTTCTGATTGAGTCTACGCTGTGACCTGTTAGGTTGCGTAGGTGCAGGTGGTAGTTCTACGAACTTACCTAGAAATGCTTGTTCATCCGCTGATAATTGACCTCGTAGGTGTACTTGTGTTAGGATGCTTATAAACATCTCTAGGTTTTTCCTATTGACTAGTATCTGTTCGCTCTTGCCCATTACATTCTTATTAGTCTCAATCTTCTTTGGTACTTGCGTATCAAGTGTGCTGAGTTGGTTAGTTGGTGTTGTATCTCTTCATTCCATCCGAACCTACTAGCCTGTATACTTAGGTTGATGTTATCTAGCATTAACATATCTAGGTATGCCTCTGTTGTTTTTATGTGTCGCTTCTTGCGAAGGTAGGCACTAATCGTTCTCAATACCATAAGTCTCTCTGTCTCTATTGCACAAGTCTATTATGCTTGGCGTGTTACAATTACATTCTCTCATTTCTCTTTGGTGTTAAAGGTTAAAAAAAGACCCCATTAACTGCGTGTACTTTGCAGAACCTATGCGCCTTGTTCTTATGGGTAAGGGGTGGGGTCAGTTTTTTTTTAATTAGCGTGTTTCTTTACTGACTTAACGAATCCTTTAATGAATCCGATGGTGAAACTAATTGGGATGGGTGATAAAACCAACCACCAAGACCAATCAATTACTGATGTTAGTTTCAGCACTAAAAATGCTAATGCGATTAAAAATACAATCTTCTTCATTACTCTTCTATTTTATCTGTTGGTACTTCAATAATCTCTACTCCGCATCTATCTGCATTATCCCAAATCATAGAATCATCGCAGTTAAGAATCTTAAGAAGGTGTGCTGATTCTTCTTGTGTAGTCTCTTTTGTGTTGTAAATGATTAGTGTTCTTTTCATTTTATTTATTATTAAAGATTTCTTCAAAGTATTCTTCAGCAGTCCATCTTGATTCAACTGCTCCGTGTTGTGCATCGCTGAATGCGTTGCGGATGATTTCCCCCTCTTTCTTAAGGTGTTCCTCTGTAAAACTTATGGCATCTTCAAATGCTTTTGCTCTGCCTTCATAATACTCTTTATTGTTAGGGTATATTTTTTCCTTCTCAAATGCTGTATCTCTATGGATTTTAAGCACCTCAATCAACTCTTGCATTGGCGTTTTCATTTTATTTTGTTTTAAAGGTTTCTATTTCTTTCTTATAGTTCTTGATGCATTCTTCCTCCATCAACTCTACCATTTTAGAGTGGGAGATTTTTTCTCTCATATGTTTCCACTCTAACGCTCTTACAAATCCTTGCTTTAAGTATTTACCCATTGTCTTTGGTGTTAAAGGTGTCAAGCATCTTGTGCAGTTTACTTGACATAGTGTTCTATTAAATACACAAAACCTTATCGTTCTGTATCATTGTTGGTTTTATTTGTGTACCGATTTGGTACGCATCATTTTTCTTCTTTTCCTGTTAAGTATATTAAAACGACACTGATCACGGATACCACTATAACTACAAGCCATCTAAGGTCTATCATAATTTTCTATTGTGTATCTGTTTTAGCCATTCAATCTTATCTGGTACGTCTCCGTGTTCTAGGTGACACGATCTACATACTGCCATTAGGTTTTCTATAGTGTCTTTGTTTTTACCACCTCCTGCTCCTCTGTTCTCTATGTGATGTATGTCAACAGCTCTTGCTCCACAAACCTCGCAAGGAATGAAGTCATCGAGCACATAGTTGAAATACTGCATATAGATTTTAGTGTGCTTTTTCAAAGCGTATCTCTAATAATATAGGAATCTAGGTCATTATCTTTAACGAAGAAGTCCTTATAAATAGCTATAGCCCTATTGAACTTAGCCTCACCTCTTTTATAAAACTCTTCGCTCACATCGTAGATACCAATATCGCAGGATGCTTTGTCTAGGACAATGAAGTACCAATCCTTGTACGACCTCTGGAAGAGGTTGCAGTAGAGGTAGCATTGCATATCGTAGCTATATTTATCTGCGCTATATCTAAATGCCTTTAGGTCTGTCGTAGTCTTGATATCAGCTAGGAAGCTGTCGTTCCAGATATCCGCCTTCGCTCTGAATGGGAAGCCCCCCAGCATATCGACCATAGGCTTCTCCGTTTGGCTCTGCTTCAAGAAGTACTTAGCGTGTTCGTTGCGTTGGAATGCATCTACTATACGCTCTCCCTGTTGTAAGTCCTTTGTAGTGATACAAGTCTTGCTCGTTGAGGCTTGGGCTTCCTTGTACTTTTTGGTGTTCTTAGAAGCCACGTCTACGACTTCAAATATGTCATCGAATCTATGAGGCTCTAGTATCATAGTATGAATGATACGCCCCTGCAATAAGGCAGGGCTAGACTCATTAGAGCCATAGGTCTGCACGTTGTAGAATGTCTTGGGACTATCGAGTAGCATCTTGAGGCTACTAGAAGACAAGGCTATCTTATTCAATGCTCCGTAGTAGAAGTCATCGTCTCTCGCTTTGTCTATGAGCCATTGCTGATCGTAGTCAGCTCCGTCTAGCATTATCATAGGTTAGGCTGTTATGTATTCAACAAGTGCAAAGACTACCATCATAGTAGTGATACCTACCCCTACGAGTACGGAAGTGACTGCCCAGTAGAAGGCGTTCTGTCGTTTAGTGTACTTTTTCATCTCTCTATTTTTTTAGATTATAGATGCAATATAAACAAAAAATGTTAACAACTACTCCTCCTCGTCAATTTTTTTTAACGCATCGACTATCTGTACCAGTACCTCCTCGCAATCTTCGAGGCGTTTACCCAGTACTCTGATCTGGTTAAGTGCAGCTCCTAGCACTACACCAAACAATATAAATATCATTTCTTGTCCCATTGCGCTATACATACAGCTACCCTCTGCTTGGGGTTAGGGTACTCCTCAATAATAACGTGGTCTTGTACACAACGTCTGAGGAACTCGTTCTTATCCTCTGTTGATTTCGGTGTTGGGATTGGCATACTTTAATATGTTATAAGATTCACATTGTTGAATGTCCTCTAGCCAGAGTCTAGAGATTACATCCTTTCTATCCTTGCGTTGGTATAGTTTTCTATCCGCCTCCTGCTTCGATACGAAGACAGGCTCTACAATCTTTTCAGCTAGTGTAGCCAATTCTGAACGTAGTACCATAGCAAACCCACCAACCTCTGGTAATTCAAAAGCAATCCAATCGGCTTTACCATACATCCAACCAGCATTACCTCTCACATTCTTGAACTCTACCCATATGGTGTGAGGATGATTGCCACCCTTCACATCTACAGAGACAGCCTCACGCTGTCCTCTATCCACATAGTAGTCTATATGTAGATTGATGTCTTCCTCTCTCGTAGACTTCTTTGTCGTATACCCACGAGCTTCACAGGCTGAGACGAAGCGGTCTTCGCTTCTCGTCCCCTCCTTTCTAGAGTAGTTCCATCTTCCTCTACTTACTGTACTCACGATTCGTCTAGTAGTAGTTGTAGTTGCTTGACCCATTGCATCCATATCTTAGGACTGCAAGTGCAAGGCACATCAAACTTATGATGGAATACCCTTGCGTGGATCGTAGCAATCTGAACACGATCATCATAGGTGAGGGTCTTCTTCTTCAGTACCCCTGTAGATAGGTAGGCTATCTCCTCCTCGTTCAAGCACTCTGGCTCACGCTTATAAGGGAAGAGCTTGTTCAGTTTCTCCTTACGTTCATCACAGCCGCACTCGTCACCGACTACCGCCTTAACCACAGCCTTGATACCAGTCGCTGTAGTTATCTTCTCAATGGTGTCACCTAGCCCCTTAGATTTTGTCGAAGTCTCCGTTCTGGAAGTCTTCGTAGTCTTCTTTGATTTTTTCGTAGATCCTTGCTTTGCCATTTTTAATCGTGTTCTTAATTGATGTAAGTCCTATATCAGACTCTCGGTGTATCTTATTCATAGACGTACCCTGCATATGTATACGCATCATTTTTGCATCATACCAATGGAAGTCCTCCATCTCCTGCTCCATCATATCTAGGAGCTTGTCCATAGCTATCTTGTACTCGCTGTGGTCTTCATCTTCGATGATGTCGTGAGTCAAGTCCTCAATGCTGACCTTGTTGATTCGCTTCTTGGTGCGCTGGTATTTGAGTGCCGTGTTGATACAAGATCTATATACATAAAAAAAGTTAAGGGAGTCCTCCTCGTAAAAGTTGGTTCTCCCTTCTGCTTCTAATTCTAGTAAACGTACAAACACCATCTGAACTATATCAGAGGCTATCTCATACGACCCATCACAGTACTCCTTAATAAAGCCTGTGAGTCTCTTAAAGTTCTCCTTGTAGAATGTTTCTATGTTCCCCACGACACTTGCACCATAATCAAACCTATGCCGATTTGTACTAGGTGCAGTCCTTTGTATTCATCTGTCGCTTCATAGTAGGCGTAGTTGATGCCTACCATAAGCCCTGTCAATGGACTAAACTCTATCTGCATACTGGCTTAGGTTTTTATTTTCCTTCTGTAATATACGATTATTTTCAAGTAAATCGATAGTCCTGTTTTTCAAGTTATTAACTTCCGCCTCCAGCTCTTGTATTCTCATCTTGTGTCTAGTGAGCGTAGCTACCAGCTTGTTCCTAGCCTTGATGTCCTTCGTAGGGTTGCTGTTCCAGACATCTTGTGCTACCTCGTAGAAGTGCTGGTACATCTTAGACCAGTTGTAGTTGTCCTCGTGGTTGTTAATGGCGTGTAATACTGTTGCGTGATTCCTCTCAAATATCCTGCCTATCTGCATTAGAGTCATCTGGTTACGCATCACGACCATCATTGCTGATCGTGCAAAGACTTGGTCTTCTTGGCGTGTGTTGTTAGGGATGACTCCGATGAGTTCGTAGTATTCACTTAGTACTGGGCTTAAATCTTCCATTTGATTTGTTTTTCTTTTTCTATTATACGTTGGAAGGGGATTCTATGTAGTCCCCCTGTTGAGGTGTTGCGTACTATGTAGTAGCTGCCTCCTACTTCTATGTCTGGCTCATCGCCATCGACTCTAGTCTGTAGTGCGATGTGAGTCTCTAGGCAGATGAACTCCATACCATTAATCTCAAACCGCTGACCGTTCAGCATCTTCCTTTTAAACTCCATCCATACACCCCTCTAGGGCTTTTTGTAGTTTGACGTTTTCCTTCTTTAAGTCATACACCTCCTGCTTCAGTTTGCCATTCTCAATCTGTGCATCTAGTATCAGCTTGTCTAGTGTGGTGAAGTAGTCGGTGATATGTCTATAAACTGCTGCGGTGTCGGAGCAGATATGAAATACCTCCCATAGTTGCTCTTGATTCATCGGCTCTTGGTTGCCTAGCTCTTGGCTGAGATAGGTCAGACACTTGTACAGCTCGGCTTCTTTCTCTAGGTAGTATAGCCTGTTACCCTCAAAATGGAGACTCATCTATTATGCGTTCTTTGGTTATTAAATCTAATCCTTTTATCTCGAATCCACAGTTGCCTGTCTTTGATCGTAGTCGGATAGGGTCATTTAGTGCGGTAGGTCTACCGCCAGACTCTAGCTCCTTGACCTTACGAATATGCACATCAGTATATATCCAGTCCCTCTCGTGTGAAATATAGCGATGTATGCAGATAAATTCATCAGAGCGGTTCACGAACTTACCACCACCCTCTACATCGGATGCCATCACAGGCATCGTATGTCCACTATATGGATGGCTACCTGTGTGTACTTTCCTCAAGGCTTGAGTCACAGGATGCGTATTGACTATGGTCGTGACTCGGTACTCCTTACAGAACTTGCGGATATTGCTGGTCACTTCGTAGTGGTACTCGTGAGTACTTCCTGCTATTACGTTATCCTTCTTTATGGTTAGCGAGTTGTAGGGGTCTATAAGGAATCCCTCGAACTCCCAAGCATCGTATACCTCTCTAGCTATCTGTAGCAGCTCGAAGGCATCTACGATAAGCTCTGAATCTAAGAACGCCCAATGTGCTTGAACGTATGAGTGATGTCTCCAGAAGGTAGGCTCGTCAATCATATTGATAGGCTTACCAGCTAGGAACTCTATGAGCTTACGCTGTAGACTTTGTACCTCGTTCTCTGACGAGTATACTAGCCATCGTGTGCCGTTCTCTAATGTGTGTAGCAGTTGTAGGTAGGTCATCGTGTGGGTCTTCCCCACGTTGGCGTGACCTGTGACAACGATGAAGTTGCCCTTCTTGAATCTTAAGTACTCGTCTATATCTGGCACTCCGAACTTGGATGCCTCTGCAATCTTTCCCTCTCTCGCTCTCTCTAGGTAGGTTAGGGTTTTGCTAGTGTCTATTATGTGTTGGTGAATCATACCCCTAAATTAACATTCCATTTTTAATATCCTACAGGAAGGACAAAAAAAAGAGGAGTATTTCTACTCCCCTTGCCTAACACAATCAAAAGTCTAAAATCTAAGACTTACTTTGTTTCTGCTTCGGTAATTGTATATGTCCTCAAGTAGTGTGAGATATTGGGTTGTATTAACGCAATGTACTAGAGCAGTAGGTTGTAAGTTTATCTTGCTTATAAGCTGTGAGAACTCAAAGTTCTCGTTATTGTACAGCGTAATTAATGCTCGAACAAATGCTTGTCTGTTTGCGCTATCGTAGTATTGCTTAATGATGTTAACCCAGTCAGCAATAGTCTCTGCTCGTTCGTGATGTACTGCCTTCCAAGTACCTAGCTTTACTGCCTTAGTATGGCTAGAGCTGTCGTTACTTAATAAGGCAAGAGCTGAGGTTATATTTAACTCTGTACGAGATAGGAAGTCCTTGAGGTAGATGTATTCCTTTAGCCCCATATCAGCGTAGCCCTCTATAAATTCTATCATAGTCCAGTTCTTGCTGTTCTGATTTAGTCGGTGTACCTCGTTTAGTCCATATCCTTCTGCTACGATGTAGCGTAGAGGTAGCTTCAACTCGCTACTGATTCGTAAGCGGTGCTGTCCGTCAATCACTTGGTGCTTCTCGTTTACAATGATTGGACTGATAAGCAACTCTTCCTCCATTGACTTCTTTAGTCTAGCGAGGTGTAGTTCATTTAGTGGGCGATTCCCACCAATAGCTGTGAACATTGAATAGTTCTTGGTTTCTTTTACTTGCATAAGCATTGGTATTAGAAGTGAATAAAAAAGGGAGGACTAGCCTCCCATCAAATTAAAACGGCAACCCGTCAGTAGTAGCCTGTCCGTTTGTGGCAACTTCCTCTCTAGCTGAGAAGTGCGTCTGGTATGTGGTGTCCTCTTGCTTAGATTCGAGTACCCACTCTACAAAGCTGTCCGCTACCTTTAGCACATCGGTACTTTTAGCACCCTTGTCCTTTAGTAAATCGACTGCTGCTTTAAGGCAGCTCTGCTTTACAATCATCTTTTGCTTGTCATCGCCTCCCGATGAGTAGCTAGGCGTATAGCCTCCTTGTGCATACACAGGCTTGATCTTATTGCCGTACTGTGTGTTGCTCAACTCGTACTCCACCTCTTGACCTACAACGAATTTGTCTTGGTCTGGCTTCACAGAGGAGTACTCGCCAGAGTCTCCATTGTCCATAGACACAAAGAACTTATACAAAGTCTTTCCATCTCTCAGTTGATAGTCTCCCTTCGGAGATACCGATACTACTTTTGCTTTCATAATTGATTGTTTAAAGTTTCTAATTGTGCATAGTGAGCCTCTAGCATAGCTGCTCTCTCTTTGAGCCACTCGCTACCTATCTGGTCAGCGAAGGCTTCTAAGTCGTCAATGACTTGGTAGAAGTTGTTTTCTGTATTCATCTCTCTAAGAATTTAGAGCTAAACTATACAGAACAATTTAATTATCCTAAATTATTTGTGAATTATTTTTCCCTCTACCACGATTTGGCTAGAGTTCTTAGGTAGGTCGAGGGCTGGTTCAATGACCACAGCCTTGATGAATTTCTTGTTATCGTCTACTACCATCCCTGCATCTACTAGGGCATCCTGCGTGAACTTGATAGCCATTATGCAGTTGTCTAGGTCATATCGGTAATTGACTCTAGCGGTAATAGTACAGTACTCAAATTGGAAGTCGTAGTCTAGTTGGTCGGTCACGACCTTCTTCCATTTAGTCTTCTCCTTGCTCCTAAACGTCCAATGCGGAGAGGAGTAGAACTTGTTGAGGCTGGGTATCTTGCCAAGCTCTATGACTATCTTGGTATGGTCAGATATCATTAGCCATCAATCTAAGACCCATCTCTGGGTCAATCTTAGCTATCTCACCTATGAGCTGTAGCTCTCGTTGTTTCGCTTCCTGCTTCTCCTGTTCGGTACTGTCGATACCTATGTTCGTGTAGATACTAGCCATCTGTCTTAAGATGTCATCAATAGCAGGGTTTCTCATAAAGTCAATCATTTGTATCTAGTCCAGTACCTTACGGTGTTCTGGTCGTAGAATCCGAAGTGGGATAGGAGGTGATTGGTATAGTCATCCTGTACCTCCTTGTTTTCAATCTTGTGCCAATGGCTACGCCAGTCGATTACATTTTTTTTCTTGCCCATAATAGTATAATATATTATATTATTATATTATTATTATATATATTATTATATAATACCCCCCTTTAGGGGGGGTTATATATATATTACTTAGTAAATAACTTACTTATATACTTAAGTAATAGAGCAATACTAATCAAAATAAATGAGATAGACAATAGGTACTTCCAGTTGTTATAATTCTTTTTTTCTTCATAAACAACTTGAGGTACTTTGACTACCTTCTCAATTCGTATCGTATCTGGTAGACACTCAGCATCTACCATAATCGTATCGTGAATACGCTTTATCTTAACTCTAACAGCGTTTCTCTCTAAAGTGATGGTATCTATCGTCTTTAAAATTAAAGTGTCTCTAAGGGCTTTATTTTCGGTTATGATTATTGTGTCCACTTTTACCGCAACCGAGTCTAGTATCGTTGGGTCTTTTGCAATCGCACGTTTCAGGTGATACTTCGCACCACAAGACACGAGGAGCAGGGTGATTAGCCCTGCCCCTATTGTTCTTCCTACCCATCTAGCTACCACACGCTTCACAGTCTTCTGGGTTTTCTATGTTGCAGCTTGGCTGCTCCTTGTTTTCTAATTCATTAACAAAGTCCTCGAAGTCATTCGAGAATCCAAAGTCGGTGTTATTCATCTATTCTTCTCCTTTAGCTGCTTTGACTACGTTGCGGTATCTCTTTCTAGCTTCCTCGTATGTTGCTAGTACTTTCTCGTCTAGATCAGTAAAGCCTAACCAATACCCCCAGAATCGCTTGTGTGTCTCTTTGATCCACAGCCAGAATACTCTTAAGTGTTTCATTGTTATCTCATTTTTAATAGTTCATTCTCTTTCTCAAGGTAGTCTACCTTTACACGCAGGGCAGATACCTCTTGCGTTAATGTGAGTACTTGGTCTCTTAGCTCGTCCTTCTCATTAGCACTATGAGCTAGTAGCTCCTCAAGGTTTCTGACCCTAGCCTTGAGGTCATCCCTGTATAGTGTGGTGTCGTTGTTTGCGTTATCCTCTTTGCGCTCTTCAGCTTTCATCTTCATTCTATTGGTGTAGAAGGTGAATGCTGCACCACTACCTAGTACCGTAACTGCCGTGACTGCTATTTGTATCCAAGCCTCCATTATCTCCTATCTCTGTGTATTCTTTCTGCGTTTAATCTACGCACCACACCCCAAGCAGAGAAGGCTAGGACAAACCAGCCCCAATGTGTGGGCGATGCAAATATCGTACCCTGTATAGTGTACATCAAGAAGGTAGCGAAGTATGCACTCATCGTCAGCATACTAGCTTTCATACGGCATTCCAAGTCCTCGTTAGCTACGCAGTACAACTGAAACAAGCCAAAGCCAATACACACTAGGTTATATATCGGCATCAAGCCTATCTCCATTATGGTCACAACAGGAGAGAGTACAACTAGACATACCGCCAGAGTTATCTCTGTAGGTTGGCTATCGCTGTATAGATAGATGCTTCTTAGTTTCTTGCCTAGTGCTTTGATACGTTTCACTTCTTAGCAAATTTTTCGAGTCCTGCTATACCAAAGCTGCCGAGTGTTACGATGAGGAAGCTGTTGTATACAAAGTCATTAATCGGCAGATGACTACCGAAGAACCCTGTAACCACATCTACCAGCATCACAATAACCATAATAGCAAACGACAGGAAGCCTATGATAGTCTTCTCGTTGTAGTCGTTGCTGTTCTTGAATATCTCGGCAAACTTTATCATTCCCCTTCTATCAAGTGTGCGAACTTCTCCGACACTTGAAAGCTCGGACAAGCCTTGTTAGCAAATTCGTTATGCCCTGCGAGTTTAGCATTTGGGTACTTATCCATCAAGCCCTTGAGCAATGACTCCATAGAATCCAGCTGCTCACCGAATAGGGTATCCTTAGGCTTCATATCTTCGTCACAACCTCCTACATAGCATACGCCTATAGAACGTGCGTTCTGTCCCTTTGTATGCGCTCCGCTAACATCTAAGTCTCTACCGTGTCCAATAGTACCATCTAGCTCAATAACATAGTGGTAGCCTATATCTGACCACCCTCTGCCGTTAACGTGCCAGTCTTTGATAGTCTCCGTTGATACGTCACGTCCTTCTGGAGTTGCTGCACAATGGATAATGATGTAGTCTATTTCTCTCATTCTTCGTCTACTTTAGTTATGTTTCCGATTCCTTGATTCCACATATCTCCCTTGCAGCACTCTCTGCTGTATGTGTTCTTATCCTTGCACAGACAGCCTCTACGCTTGTCCTGTGGTACATTCCATCTCGGTCTCATATCTTAGGTGTATGTATATTCAAGTGTTGCAGCAGCTGAATACCATAAGCCGTTTGTATTGAAACGAATAGTAACCAAATCACCCGAAGTGAATGTAGCATTACTACTAGTCAATGTCTGCGTTATTGTAGTGTATGCAGCATTCGAGTGGTCTATGAACTCACCTGTCCAAACTACGCTTCTATTTATTTCAACTCTAAAGCGTGTTGAGGTTGCTGTCATCGTACCACCATTCTGCACACACTTGAACATTATTTTACTAACATATCCTGCACCTGTAACTACAACCCCTTCGGCATTTGATGCAGCTTGACTACCCTCCGAGTATCCGTTTATTGGGAAGAAGTACCAAGAGGTGTCCACATTAGAGCTGTGGTACATAGCACTTTCGACACGCCATATATCGTCACCACCTCCGCCTCCTATGTTGCTAGGGGCTATCTTGACATTAGTAGTGCCGTCATATCCTACCAAGAAGTCTACATTGGCGGTATCGGTTCTAGTAGTAAAGTCGCTGAACTTTTTGTTAGCCATCGTTATAAGGTTTTGATTGAGGTGTTCATAAAGAAGCTAAGTTCATCTTCCGCCTCTTGGTCAATCGCTGCTACGCCATCAGCACCCAAGTCAGTAGTAACCCATCCGAGTACTACCTCTTCTGTAAGGTCTGCAAAGGGTACGAAGTCAGTGATGCTTGAGGTGTCAATAGTTGCCTCTTTAAACAACGCATACGAACCTTCGTTACCTGTAGCAGTTACATTGTAGTTTACCAAGTAGATGACATCGCTATTGCCGTCTAGCGTGTTGTATACCATCACATTATTTATCTTCCAAGTAGTAGCCATATCTTATTCTTCTTCGTTAAACCAATCGATAGGTAAAGCCTCTAGGCTCTCTAGGTCGCTAGGGTAGTCGGGATGCGCTACAATAGCAAACAACCCACCGTCCTTATGCTCGATGAGGTATGCCCATCTTACGCAGTTTACGCCATCATAATTAGACCCTGCCGTTACTTCATCGTTATATGCTTGGCATTCTGCCTCTGTTCCTGTGTAGTACATATTATTAGCTGTATGTTCCGTAGTAATCGTTTACTGCTGTGTTAATATCGGATACGCTGCTATCGTAGTCCACATTGAATAGGATATACTCAGACATTTTTTGTGTGCTTACATTGGTAGACAGACTACCCGCTATACGCCACATCTGATGCTGTCCTGTTCCGTTCACTATTCCTCCGTATGTTCTTGGATTCTCAGCATTTTGATAAAACTTAACACTACCGCCTACATCTCCGTGTGTTACAATAAAGATATTAGGGTCAAATAAGTTTACGTTAAAACCGCCATAGCCAAAGAAGAACGACTGCGCACCCGATTGATACATAAAGTTATCGCCACTCGAAGCACGAAATTGCCAACGACCATTTGAACTACTGCTACCTGTAAGCATATACTCACGCAGGGCGGGGTCAGTATCTAAATCGGTAACAAGGATATGCGTAAGGTTCTTGCTTGTTATGTCTATTTGATTCCCCACAGGTGTTGAATCTGAGTTTACACGCATTTCACGACCCGTAGCAAATGATACCGCAGGCTTGCTGTTTACCTCAATCACACTACCGCCCGACTTTATGACAGGCATAGAAGCCAACGAGGTCATCACTAAATTATTACTTGCTGCTTGGTCATACCAAGTGCTAACATATAGGTTGCTATCGCTAGGCAGACTTGCCGTGTCTAAGTCTCCGTTGCTATCGAATCCAATATCCGTAAAGGTTGTACCATCGGGAGTAACTTTAATAGCATTGCCTTCATAGTCGCTTCTTAGTTTACGAAGGCTATATGCTACTACTGCTCCGCTATATGTATCAAGCAAACCGTCTCCGCCTCCACCGCCTAAGTCTTTGTATACTATACCCCAGTCAATAGTATTGTCAGTCCTACCGCTACCGAAGTTAGTAGTCTCGTATATCTTACCCCAGTCTATTGTATTAGCCATTGTTCTTGTTCTTTTTCATTAGGTAGCGTTTCAGCTTCTGTATGTTCTCCGCCTTCGGCTTGTATACCTTCTTCACTACAAAACCCATCCATTGAAGTTTTGATTCTTACTAGGGTACATATCGTCATTGCTTGACGTGTTGTACTCTGGGTAGCGACTGCTATAGAATGCCATATGATCTACGAACCTACGGCTATAGTGTTCTGCTATGTCTCGCTCCTTTTGTACTAGGTAGTCCAAGTCCTGCTTTGTGATCGTAGTACCGTTCTCTGCGCTCTTAGTATAGATACCTCCGTTAGCCACCTTGTAGTGGATGTAGGGTAGGATCTCAATGGCTGCCCAATGAATCACCATATCCTGTATGTAGTTCGTGAACAGGGTCAAGTAGTTACCTGTGAGCGTATCCCCATCTATGTCACTAGCTATCTTGTTGAATAGCTTCGTGCCTAGTATGTTCTGTATATGGATATCTTGAGCAATCTTGATGAATTGAATCATCTGGTCTCTATCCACGTTGCCGTTGATTCCTGTTCTCTTGATGACGTCAGCTGGGCTGACAAATAGTACCTGCGCCATATTAGTTCAATTTTCCTCTATTCGGCATATCAATAGTGCGAGTGTTCGCTGTCTCGTAGTCCTTTGGGTTCAGCTTGTTCTCTGGTACACCTGCTGACCTAGCTGCGCTAGGGCTTACTCTCTTATCGTTTTCTAGCTCCTCAGACTTGCTCTTAGGTAGGAACTTCCCACCAGAACGCTTACGCATATAGACTAGTCGTTCCCATTTGTGGTGACAATATGCTCCGCCCTTGTACTTGAAGATGGAGTATACAGAGCGACCCTTAGGTGCGAACTGTCCATTCACCCCAGAGAAGCTCATCTGGTTTATGTCCTCCTTGCGATATACCTTACCGCCTTTTGATAGACCTACCATCTGTACACAGAATGGGCGTGAGTTACCACTTAGGTTGCCAGAGTATCTGTATCTGATTTTGTACAGACCAGCATCCTGTGAGGACTTGTCCTCTGCTGACATTTTAATAGAGGTGATAGCCTTTACTATTGCATCCTCATTGTCTGGGTCGGTTACATCCTCAACAGATGATAGCTCCCACTCCTCTTCATCAATGGTCTCTCCTTTGTCTGCAAGGTACTCTAACCACTCAGCCTCCTCCTCTTTGGTGAAGTCTGGTATAGCAGCCATCTTAACGCCTGTCTCTTCTTCTACTACCTCTGTAGTCTTAGCATTCTCCAAGTCCGTAAACTCGATAGGAGTAAGAGTCTTGAAGTATAGATCTAGAGCGATATTGTTGTAGGCTAGTATCTGGTCAAGTGCTGCAATTACTTGGTCTTGCTTTGGCTTGATGACCGTGTTATCAAATAGCTGGAATGCTGTCTTAATTTCATCTGCATTGTTACCTAGTCCAGTCTGGTCTTTAACACCGAACAGCATAGGGCTAGTGATGCGGTGACCTACTAGTACCTTCTGCTGTGCTTCTCTAGATAAGAACTCGTACTGATTGTGAGCATCGCTCAACTGTACTGGCTCGATAGTAGCTGCACTATCTGCGCTCTCATTGAACGATAGGATGAATCTACCAGCATTAGATGTACCACCCCACTTATGACGGATCTGTGACTCTATGATATCACGCTCCTCCTCTGGAGGAACCCCATTATTCATATTCACAATCATAGAAGGAGCTAGTCCGTTCTTGATATTGTTGATGTGGTAGTTGGCTACCTCACCCTCTAGCTCTGCGTAGGGGAGCGCACCTTGATAGTCTACAGGAGAGTAGTAGTACGAGCCGCTACGATAAGGACGGAAGTATAGTATCTCTATCTTATCGGCTGCTGAACCATAGCCAAAGGCTGGTATACGGTCTGCACCCTTCTTAGACTTCACCTCGCTCCAATCGTATGCGTAGTAGTATCCCTCAATCTCGCCTTCCTCGTTGCACTTCTCAGCTCGTAGACATTCTACAGGCATATGGTATACCTCAGCAATCTTACTCTTGTCTTGATTGTAGATGACTTGGAATGCTCCGTTACCTAGTAGGTAGTAGTCATTGATGACCTTCTTGAGTTCTTCGTCCTTTATGAGGCTACGGCATTGTAGGTAGCCCTCTGTGTTTTTGCCAGAGTCTAAGGCATCTAAACCTTGCCCGAAGATTTGGTCTATGATACCAGAGATAACTGCATTGTTAGTAGGTGAGCCATTGTATCGGTCAATCAAATACTGAAAGTAGTTGTTATCATCACCATATTCGACCCATCCTAGTCGGCTGTTCTCCGAAATAGCAGGAGATGTGTAGCTTGATAGCTGGATGAAGTTTACGTTATTCGCCATAAATCTTGAACTCGTTATTCATTGTTTTCTCTGTGGTCGCTAGTTTCGGTTGATACGTTGCAACACTAGAACCAGAAGGTATGATATACATTCTGTCCTGTGAGAGCAGTTTTACCTTAGAGGCTTCCCATATCTTGACCACATAGAAGCTCTCGCTAGATAGCGCAGAGACATCATAGGTAAAGGTAAGCACCTTAGCAAAGTCATCCCAAGTACCAGAGATCGCAGTATCTACTACTTCCTTTCTCTGATCTTCGGATGTTATCTCTATCTCGAAGCTCTCCGTAGTAAAGTCACGGAGGTACATCTTGATAGTAGCCGTTGTATTTTCTTCTACAATAATCATCTAATTATAAAACCCAAAACAAAAGATGTGGTATATTTGCACCACTCATCTCTCTAGGTAGCGATGCTACCAAAAAGAAAAGCCCTTCCATTTAGGAGGGGCTTTCTTAATTCTAGACTATTCAGCTATTAGATATCGTCAATCTCTGAAGCAGAAGCTGTAATAGTTGCATCTACGAAGTTCGCAGGGATTTTCTCTTGTGCGCTGAACGTCAAAGAGTATCCGCTCATATCACCCATAGCAGCACCAGTAGCGATAGATCCACCTGTTACCTCAGCACCGTACTCCAAGCCCATCATAAACTTGTTGCCGTTGTTATCCTCTACGATAACGTGAGGACGAGCGTAAGCCAATAACTTAACCTCGTTGTGTGTTTGCTTAGATAGCTTCTTGAAGTTCAATGTCAATGTCTGCTCGTAGAATGTAGTACCATTGTCACGAGAAGAGGTTACAGCTTGTTCAAAGCTAGACGTACCTCTTACATCAAACTTGAACCAAGTAGGTGTTCCACCGAATGAGTCAATAACATCTGTATCGGTAGCATCGTAAGTAATTGCCCCTAATGTATCGAAGTCTGCAAAGTATACAGCAGTGATACCACCTACTACGTCCTTACAGGGTTCGTTTCTTCCTTTTGTTAATGTACAAGCCATTTGTTTATAGTATTAAAAAAGGGTAGGCAGATTGACCCACCTACCCCTCTATGGTTATTATCTACCTAGTGTTTAGGTGTAGTATACGATGTCAGCACCGATACCGAACTGTACACCAGCAGCGAAGCGCATAATCACACGAACATTCTTAGAACCGTCTAAGTCAGCCATATCTAGTAGCTTCACTTCTTGCCAGTCAGCTAACAAAGAAGTACCGAAGAACAAGTTAGACTTCTGAGCAGCTACCATATCGTTGTCTGGCATACCAGAACATACGAACAATTTAACGCCATCAAAAGCTAGATCACCGCCATTGTACCAAGTAGTACCTGCGTTGTTCACACCATTTCCGCCTAGACCGTTAGCACCGAATCCACCCAAAGCACGAACATAAGCACGAGCGATGTTTTGAGAGACGTAGATGTACAAGTCTTCCTTACCGTATACTGAGCTAGGGATAGCATCAACTACCTTACCTAATTCATCGATAACATTTGCAGCAGTAACTGTAGTACCTACTACATCTACAACAGTAGCATCAGCAGCTAACAAAGCTGTGAAGCCATCGTACTCACCTTCAGAGGCATCAGCACCCTGCCAGATGTTTTGTTCGTTCTTCTCCGCAACCTTACCAGCAACGTAGCCAATGAGGTATTCTTGGAAACTAGCAGGAAGCGTATCGAAGGCTGAGTAGCCCATCTCAATCGCAGACCAGTCCGACTCAAAATCTGACTTGCACAATTCCAGATTTACCTGTAACTGCTTGGGAGTGAGTACTTTCTCTGCTAAGGTTAGTGTAGAAGTATCAGAGAAGTCACAAGTAGCATCCTTAGTGATAGCATCAAGGTTTACAGTCTTGAGTACTTCTTTGTACTTTACGTTTGGTTTGATAGTGATACCACCGCCTTCGATGGTGTCTGCGCTCAAAAGAGCTGCGCTTACGTACTTTCCTGCGAACTCGCCCGCATAACTCGTACTGATTGAAGTGGTTGTAGCCATTTTTCTTCTTTATTAAAATTATGATAATTTACTAAATACACGCCCCATTGTATTCTGAGGTGCTTTCTTTCCGTAGCGGTTCAACGCTACTTGCTTTTCTTTAGGTGCAGCAGAGATTTTCTTAGCAGCGGCAGACATATCTACCTTCTCCTCTTCATTCTCTTTGTTCTGGTACTCCTCGAACTTACGCTTCATTTCTTCCACTTGTTCCTTTACTTCTTGGATAGCGGGAGCAACTGCTTCAACAACAGCTTCTACAATCTGCTCTAGTTCTGGAGCAACCTCTTCTGGAGCTTCTACTACGATCTCCTCTTCAGCCATTTCTTGCTTTTCTTCTTCTTCTTGCTCTTCAGCTTCTACAGCTGCTGCTTCACGAATTTCAGCAATGATACCTTCCTCTGTGATGATTAACATACGACCATCTTCTAGCTCGTGTTCACCTACAGGAGCAGGAACTTTCTCGTCATCTTCACCGATTAGGAATACGTTCTGTCCAGCTTCAAAGGCTTCCGCCTCTAGCATTACACCGTTTGCAAGTCGCATACTAGCGAACTGCACTTCTACAGCTTCTTCCTTGTTAGAGGTAAGAGCCATTTCGATTCTTTTGAATACTTCGTTTAGATTCATCTTCTTAAACTTTGTTAATTAAACAACTATATATTTGATTTTTGGGTTACTTTCTACAGCTTGTCCAGCTCCTTGAGTTTGCTCTCAGCCCAACTCTTGGCACTCTTACCACCCCATAATAGGTAGGAGATGTACCCACACGAGGTCGTGTCTCCCTCGTTATAGTACTCCTCTGCTCTACTTAGGTAGCTATACATACGTTTGATGGTGTCTACAGATACTGGTTGATTCTGGGCTAACTGTTGCGCTCTGATCTTACCCACTTGAGTAGCGCATTTGTTGCCTTGCTTCTCGTTGAGTTCGATGCCTCTCTTGGCATTGTTAGAAACTGACTGAGGGTAGTCTCGGTATGATTCCATTTCGAGCTTTTTACCGCTCTTGTATCTTTTGTCATTCTTGAGTACTCCTTTAGCAACTCCTAGTAGGTATAATGCTAGTAGGTGTTCTCCTTCTTCTGCTTCGATTGCTGATAGTGAAGTCTCTACCTCCATAGTAGTCTCACGCTGCATAAACCAGCCCTCGATAGAGAAGCCCTTAACTACGCCCTCCTTGACATAGTTCTCCCAGATGTCATCGTTATTGACCTTCATAGATACCATCCAAGTACCTACAGGATACTCCAAGCCGTAGGCTCTAGACTTGTCATTTTTTGAGTCCTCTATGATCCAAGACTCGACTACAGAGAGACCGTCTATGCGGTCTTCGTGTTCGTAGGTAGCGTTGTTCTGTTTGCCGTTCATAAGGTACAGCTCACTCGCTCTGCGGATGGTTTCCTTTGTAAAGAACACATAGTACTCCTCCTCACCATCTACTCGGTA
>Ga0208425_1000238_pt1 | contig 19201 bp, 10 predicted proteins | sample DEB08_DNA_4_FD_185496 | JGI IMG/M metagenome (GOLD analysis project Ga0208425, IMG submission 185496) | Aqueous microbial communities from the Delaware River and Bay under freshwater to marine salinity gradient to study organic matter... | ecosystem: Environmental > Aquatic > Marine > Coastal ...
TTTGTGATCTAGGTCTTTTAATTCACCATCTACACTTATCACCATTGCTTGTTTTGCTAGCGACTGACTAATTTTTTCTGCAACCTGTAATCCTGTTACATGATTTTCAAAATTAAGACTATTTCCATCTGGTAAAGTGATTTTTGGCATCAGTTTAATATTTTTTTGTATTCTGAATAAGTTGAAAAACACATTTTTTCAACATTAAATTTTTGTATGATATTTTTTCTACCTTCAGTACCAATCAATTTTAAAGAAGCATCATTCATATTAAAGACCTTTAAAATCATCTTACTTAAAGATTTTGCATCTCCAGCCTGAAACAAAAAGCCAGTTTTACCATCGATCACTGTTTCGTTAGAACCTCCAATATTACTTGCAATAATTACTTTTTGCATTGCTTGAGCTTCCACCGATACTCTGCCGAAAGCCTCTGGTTCAATAGAGGCTGAAACCACAATATCTGAAACTTTATAAGCTAATGCCATATCCTTACAATGATCAATAAATTTAATTTGATTGTTCATTTTATATTGTTCAGTTAACGCAGTTAATTTTTTTTTATAAAGATCCCTTCCTTGATCACTACCAAGAATTACTCCATAAAACGCTTCATATCCCAACTCAATATTCACTAAATTTATTGCTTCTAAAAATAGCTCTTGTCCTTTCCATGAGGTTAAACGACCTGGTAACAAAATAATTTTTTTATCTTTATTGATATTCCAAGTTTTTAATAATTTTTTTTCATCATTTTCCAATTTTGTTCCAGGATCAAAATAATCAACATTTATTCCTCTAAAAATTACTAATAGTTTTTTTTTTAAATTTAAATATTTAGAATAGTTTTCATTTATGTGAGAAAAAATAAAATTTGAGCCTGCAATAATTAAATCAGACCTTACCATTGCAGAATTATAAAATTTTTTAATTTTGCTTTTAAAATTATAAGTTCCATGAAAAGTAGTTACGAATTTTCTACCTGTTAATTTGCTTGCAATTAAACAAGACCATGCAGGTGCTCTACTTCTAGCGTGCACAATGTTAATTTTATAAAATAAAATTATAAATGAAATTAATAATCCATTAACTAAAATCAGCAGAGGATTCTTGCTATGAACTGGAAGTTTAATTAGTGTTACTTTTTTTTTATCAATAAACTTTATTAATTCTCCACCACTTGTAATTAAAAATGATCCACAGTTATTTTCAGGTAAATAATGTGCAATGTCATAACAGCCCGTCTCTGCACCTCCATATCCGAGTTTTGGAATAACTTGTAAAACTTTTAAATTAGATGACATTTGATATGATCTTATATTAATTGATGTTATATAAAAACTATAATGGCAAATTTTAGTTACTTCAAAACCTCGAATACAGGGAAGATTAGATTTCTTAAAATTATAAAAAAAAACCAGACATATATAGTTTTTTTACATGGCTTTATGTCAGATTTAGAGGGAGAAAAACCAAAAAATTTCCTAAATTTTTCAAAAAAATACAATCTAGGCTTTTTGGCCTTAGAATACTCTGGGCACGGAAAATCCTCAGGCAAATTCACTAATGGCAATATTTCAAAGTGGAGCAAACAAACACATTTGCTTATAAAAAAAATTGTTAAAAAAAATAATTTTATTCTAATTGGCTCAAGCATGGGTGCATGGATTTCGTTAAATCAATTTAAATTTTTTAAAAATCAAATTAAGGGTTTTTTAGGCATAGGTTCTGCACCTGAATTTTTAGAAAACTTAATGTGGAAAAAATTTACTAAAAAAATGAAACAAGAAACTCAAAAAAAAGGAATTTATCATCTTAAACATGGAAATTATGAATATCCAATTACCTACCAATTAATCAAAGATGGACGAAAAAATAGGGTTTTAAATAAACCTATAAACATAGAAACTAGGGTTACTATGGTCCATGGTGAAAAAGATGAAGTAGTTCCAGTATCTTATTCAAAAAAAGTTTTAAAAATTTTTCCTAAAGCTCAAAAAAAATTAATTGTTATTAAAAATGGAGATCACAGTCTTTCAACAAAAAAGTGGCTTAAAATAATAACAAAAGAATTAAAGAGTTTTATTTAACTAACTTCTTTAATTCCTGGTTTTAATGTTATTGGATTTACTAATTTATTTACCATCTCTTTAGGACAAATCTGTATGAAATTCTTTATTTCTTCTTCAAAATTTTCAATTATTTTTTTTGATAAATTTGAGTTTGTTTCCTGAAAGTGCTGGTTAACTAAATTTTTTAAATAATTTATCCAATAGTCTGTTTCTACATTTTGCCAAATAATAGACTCAGGATTCACTTTTTTTTCAAATTGATTATTTGAGTCATAAATAAAGGCCATCCCACCAGTCATTCCGGCTCCAAAATTATCTCCAACTTCTCCTAAAATAACAATAGTGCCACCAGTCATATATTCACAACCATTCGAGTCACAACCTTCTATAACTGCAGTAGCTCCAGAATTTCTCACCGCAAATCTTTCTCCAGCTTGACCCGCAGCAAATAAATTGCCTGAGGTAGCACCATAAAGAACTGTATTTCCTATAATAGTATTTTCATTTGAAATTAAATTACTCTCATCTGAAAGCTTTATTGAAATAGTAGCTCCCGATAAACCTTTACCAACGTAATCATTAGCATCACCTTTTAAGACCAATTTTAGTCCTTTTGTTGCAAATGCACCAAATGATTGTCCAGCGGAACCTTTAAAGTTTAATGTTAAAAAATTATTCTCCAGTTTTTCATTTCCATACTTTTTATACAAATGATAAGAAATTCTAGTACCTACCGCTCTATTTGTATTTTTAATTTCATATTCATCAGAGATTTTTTCAGATCTATCTAATTTCTTTTCAATTTCAGGCCAAATTTTTTGATCTAAAGTATCTGGAACAATATTAATTTCTGGGTTTTCACAATATCTTTTGTTTTCTCCAGGATCTGCTTGTACAAATAAAGGATTTAAATCTAAGTCATCAAGATTAGGTGATGCTTTACTTACTTGCATTAATAAATCAGTTCTTCCAATAATTTCATTTAAAGATTTAAAGCCTAACTTCGCAAGAATTTCTCTTACTTCGGTTGCTATAAATGTAAAAAGATTTACAACCTTATCTGGTGTACCAGTAAACTTCTCTCTTAATTTCTCATCTTGAGTACAAACTCCTACTGGACAAGTGTTAGAATGACATTGCCTAACCATAATGCATCCCATAGCAACTAAGGCTGTTGTAGCAACTCCATACTCTTCAGCACCCATCATCGCAGCAATCACAACATCTCTTCCTGTTTTTATTCCACCATCTGTTCTCAAAGTTACTTTGTGTCTCAAATTATTTAATGTAAGAACTTGGTTGGCTTCCGTTAAACCCATTTCCCAGGGAATTCCAACATATTTAACGCTTGTTTGTGGTGTAGCACCAGTTCCACCATTATGACCAGAAATTAAAATTATGTCTGCTTTCGCTTTGGCTACTCCTGCAGCAATAGTTCCAACACCTGATGAAGCAACTAATTTGACTCCAATTCTAGCTTTGGGATTAACTTGTTTTAAATCATAAATTAACTGAGCCAAATCCTCTATTGAATAAATATCGTGATGAGGTGGAGGCGAAATCAATGTTACTCCAGGTGTGGAATGTCTCAATTTTGCAATTTCTTCTGTTACTTTAAAGCCAGGTAATTGACCGCCCTCACCAGGCTTTGCTCCTTGGGCAATTTTTATTTCAATCTCATTACAGTTATTTAAATAATTTATTGTGACACCAAATCTTGCTGAAGCAATTTGTTTAACTCTTGAGTTAGCTGTGTCACCACTTTCCATAACTTTAAATCTAGCTTCATCTTCACCACCTTCTCCACTACAAGAAGCACCTTTAATTCTGTTCATTCCAATTGCTAGAGTTTCGTGAGCTTCTTTTGATAAAGCCCCATGAGACATACTTCCACTTCCAAATCTTTTTAAAATATTTTCAATAGGCTCAACTTCTGAAATTTCAATTGGTCCAGTAAGCTTCTTTTTTCTAAAATCTATTAAATCTCTTAAGTTAATTGGTGGTAAATTATATATACCTTGAACATATTTTTTATAAGCTTCATAGGAATTTGATCCCACAGCACTTTGTAGTAAATGAATTAATTTTCCCTGATATTGATGTGTTTCACCATTTTTTCTGTATCTATAAATTCCTCCAATTGGAAGTATAGTGTCTGTGCTTTCAAAAGCTTCTTTATGAATTCCTCTAATCTTCTTTTCAATACCAGTTAAACCTATTCCAGAAATTTTTGAAACTACACCTGGAAAATAATCAGCTACTATAGTTCTGCTCAAACCTACAGTCTCAAAATTACATCCACCTCTGTAAGAACTTAATACAGATATACCCATTTTGGACATTATTTTTAATAATCCAGCATTTACAGATTTAATGTATCTTTCAACACATTCATCAAAACTAAATTGTCCAAACAATTTTTTTTCAAATCTTTGATATAAACTATCAAAGGCAAGATAAGGATTTACAGTTGTTGCTCCCACTCCTATTAGGGTAGCAAAAGAGTGTGTATCTAAAGCTTCACCAGACTGTACATTTATCGACACATATCCTCTTAATTTTTTTTGGATCAAAAATGTATTTATTGCTCCAACACATAGCAACATTGGTATTGGAAGTTTTTTATCTGATAAATTTTTGTCACTTAAAATTAATTGGGTAACACCTTGTCTTACTGCTATTTCTGCATCTTTTTGAATTTTTTCTATAGCATCAAATAGACTTCCACTTTCATCAAAAGTACAATCAATTATTATAGAGTTTTTGCCAAAAAAATTTATAAATTTCTCAAATTGTGAGTTAGATAATATTGGGCTATTTAGTACGTAGATATTTTCTTTTGTTAAAGTATCAAAATCTAAAATATTGCCCAGATTACCAAATCTAGTTTTTAGACTCATTACTTTGTTTTCCCTTAATGAATCGATTGGAGGATTCGTAACCTGGCTGAAATTTTGTCTAAAAAAATGATAAAGGGGTCGATATTTATCTGACAATACAGCTAATGGAGTATCGTCACCCATTGAACCTGTGGCTTCTTTTGCATCCTCAGCCATTGGATGAAGAATTAACTCCAAATCTTCAAGACTCATCCCAAAAGTATATTGTCTTCTTCTCAGGTCATCTCCTGAAAAAATATTCTTTTCATTGGAAATTGTTAATTTTTCATCAAGATCAACTATCTGAGAATTAAAATGTTTATATTCTTTAGCTAAAAAATCTTTAATTTTGTCGTTAGTAAAAATTTTTCCCTTTTCTATTCTTACTCCAATTATTTCACCTGGGCCTAATCTACCTTTAGATAAAATTTTTTTTTCATTTAACTCAATCATTCCAGTTTCTGATCCAGCAAAAAGTAACTTATCTTTTGTTATTGCATACCTTAGAGGTCTCAAGCCGTTTCTATCATTTGCAGCAATAACCCATTCATTATCAGTAGCTGCTATTGCAGCAGGTCCATCCCACGGCTCCATTGTACTATTTAAAAAATTAAATAATTGCTGATGATCTTTTGGTAAAATTTTACTTTTTTTTGACCAAGCATCAGGAACTAACATTAATTTTGCTAACGGCGCAGGTTGACCTGAAATATTTAAAAGTTCAAAAACATTATCTAAAGCAGCCGAATCTGAAGTGCCTTGTTGAATAACAGGTTTTAGATTTTCAATATTTTCGAATAATGGACTATTCATTTCTTGTTCATGAACTTTCATCCAATTTTTATTTCCTCTAAATGTATTTATCTCTCCATTGTGTGCTATTGCCCTAAATGGTTGAGCTAAATTCCAACTGGGAGCTGTGTTTGTAGAAAATCTTTGATGGAAAATTGCATATCTTGATACAAATCTTTCATCCTTTAGATCTAAATAAAAATCTGCAATTGCTTCTGCAAGAAACATTCCTTTATAAATGATTGATTTAGAGCTTAGTGAACAAATATAAAAATTATTTAATGATACTTTGAAAGCTTGGTTTTCAATTTTTCTTCTCGTTTCATAAATTTTTCGTTCCAGCTCTTTATTTAATAAATCAGGGTCGTTTGGTTTAAATAATACTTGAATAATTTCTGGCATAGTTTGAAAAGCTTTTTCTCCAAGAACTTTTGGGTTCACCGGAACTTGTCTCCAACCATATATGCTAAAATTATTTTTAGTTAATTCACTTTCGACAATAGTTTTACAACTTTCTTGAGCTGAATAATCATTTCTTGGTAAAAAAATCATTCCAACACAAATTTCTGAGTTATCGTAAAAATGACCAGTAACTTCTATTTTCTCTATAAAGAAATCTTTGGGAATCTCTACATGGATCCCAGCACCATCACCAGTTTTTCCATCTGCATCAACTGCTCCTCTGTGCCAAACTGCTTTTAATGCCTCGATTCCATATTCTACAACTTTTCTAGATTTTTTTCCTTCAGTAGATGCTATTAAGCCTACACCGCAAGCATCATGTTCCATTTCTTCTGAATAAACATGGTTTTTTTTTAATAAATCTAAATTTTTATTATATTTTTTCACTAAGCTACTTTTGATTGTTTTAAATTTTTATTTTCTAAATAATTTTTAATAGATTTTGCTACATCTCTACCATCTTTTATAGCCCAAACTACAAGTGATGCTCCCCTAACAATATCTCCAGCTGCAAAAACCCCTTTTAAATTTGTTTCCATTGTATCAAAATCAATTTTTACAGTACCCCACTTAGAGACCTGTAAATCATTACAATCAAACAAAGTTGGTAAATCCTCTGGATCAAAGCCAAGAGCCTTAATTACCATATCAGCTTTTACCTCAAAATCAGAATTACTTTGTATCTCAGGCTTTCTTCTACCTGTCTCATCTGGCTCTCCGAGTTTAATTTTATCTACTATTAATTTTTCAATTTTATTTGTTCCTTTAAATTCCTTAGGGCTGGACAACCAAACAAATTCCACACCTTCTTCTTCTGCATTTGCAACTTCCCTTGCAGAACCAGGCATATTTTCTTTATCTCTTCTATACAGACATTTTACTGATTTTGCTTTTTGTCTAATTGATGTTCTAACACAGTCCATTGCTGTATCTCCTCCACCAATTACAACAACATCTTTTCCCTCAGCATTCAAAGTACCATTATCAAATAACTCAACTTTATCACCCAAGCCTTTTTTGTTTGATGCTGTTAAAAAATCCATTGCTGGAAAAATATTATTTAGATCGTTTCCTGGAAGATCTATTTCTCTGGCTTTATAAACACCTGTTGCAATCAATATAGCATCATGTTTTTTTCTTAATTGATCTAATGATGCATCTTTTCCTACTTCAAAATTTTGAATAAATTCAATTCCACTATCTTCAAGAAGTTTTGTTCTTCTCTCAACAACAAATTTTTCTAATTTAAAATTAGGGATTCCATAAATTAATAAACCTCCAGCTCGATCATATCGGTCATAAATTGTTATTTTATAACCCTGTTTTCTTAATTCCTCCGCTGCAGCTAATCCAGCAGGACCAGCTCCAATTATTCCAATACTTTGATTTCTCTCATTTTTTAATTCTATTGGTTTAACCCAGCCATTTTCCCAAGCAGTATCTGTTATATATTTTTCTATTGATCCAATTGTAACTGTTCCATGTCCTGATTGCTCAATTACACAATTACCTTCGCACAATCTATCTTGGGGACAAATTCTTCCACAAACTTCGGGCATATTATTTGTGCTTTGTGATAATTCGTAGGCTTCTTTGAGCCTTCCTTCAGCAGTTAATTTAAGCCAATCGGGGATATTATTGCTTAATGGGCAATGGACTTGGCAAAAGGGAACTCCACATTGAGAACACCTGCTTGATTGTTCGCTGGCTTTTTTATTGATAAATTCTTTATATATTTCGTTAAAATCTTTTTTTCTATTCTCAACCTCTCTTTTAGGTGGAGTTTGTTGACCTATATCAACAAATTTAAGCATTTTTTCAGACATAAAAAATTTTAATTGGAGGCAAGTTATATATAGATTTTATTAAATAAAGCATAAAATAGGTCAACTATTATGACCTTATTAAAGAGTTTATTAGGTAAAAATCAAACGAATTTGTTTTTTGCATAGCTCATATTCTTAAATCGAATTGTTTTACATAGATAATTTTTAAGTTACGACACAATAATGTTTCAAAATATTATAGAAATTTTAATCCTATCTTTAGTTCAGGGAGTATCAGAATTTTTACCTATAAGTTCATCAGCGCACTTAATAATAATTGAAACACTATACGATTTTAAAAATAGCTCACTTCTTATAGATATTAGTTTACATCTTGGGTCTTTAACAGCCATTATATTTTATTTTCGTAAAGATCTTTTAAATTTAAAAAACAACCAACAATTATTAACACTAATATTAATTGGATCTTTGCCAGTCATTATTACTGGATTTATTCTTTATCAAACAGAGATAATTTACTTGTTAAGAGATATAAAAATTATTGCATGGACAACATTAATATTTGGTATCTTGTTATTCTTAGCAGATAAAAATAATTTTAATAAAAAAATTTCAAGCGACTTAAATTTGAAATCAATTTTACTGATAGGCTTATTTCAAATTTTATCACTTATACCTGGGGTAAGTAGAGCTGGGATAACTATTACAGCTGCAAGAATTTTAAAATTTAATCGAGTAGACTCTAGCAAAATATCATTTCTACTATCTATACCAGCACTTGGTGGAGCAAGTTTTTTAGGCTTGAAAGATTTAATTAAAGAGTCTTTTGAATTAAATTATTTAGTATTCTTAGCAATAGTGACTTCTTTTATTTTTTCTTATATGACGGTAAAATTTTTTTTAATTTATATTAATAAATTTTCAATGAATATTTTTGTAATTTACCGAATAATTATTGCTGCTATTTTATTTTTATTAATCTACAATTAATTTCTATTCAAAAGTGGTAAAAGTTGAGATAACAATACTCCACACAATATAAAAAAACATCCTATTAGATTATTAATATCTAAAATTTGACTCAATAAAAACCAAGCTGCTATTGTCGCAAATACACCTTCTAATGAAAATATAATTGCAGCTGGAGCAGGTGAAATATTTTCTTGGGCATAGATTTGTAAAACAAAAGCTAAACCACCTGACAATATACCTGCATATAAAATTTGAAATTTTTCCTCTAATATATTCACTAAAATAAAATCTTCATAAACTAGAGCTATAATAAAAGAAAAAATTGCTACTATGATTGTTTGAAGTGCACCAATAGTAAGGGGTAAATTAAATTTTTTAATAATAATTCCTGTAAAAATTATATGGGTACTCCAAAAAAAAGCGCCCAGTAAAACTAAGCTATCACCCATTCTTACAGTAGCGTCATAAAAGTTAGTTAATAAATAACCTCCCATTACACACAACAGAACTGATGGCCAAACACTCCAATGAATGTCTTTTTTATGAAGAAAAAATACGATAATTGGGACCATTGGTACGTAGAATATTGTAAAAAAAGCTGCATTTGCAACATCCGTATATATTAGGGCAACCTGTTGTAATGCTGAGCCTAAAAATAAGGATAAGCCAATTAATAGAACTAGAATTTGAAAGTTTTTTTTATCTTTTTTAATAATTAAATTAATTTTTTTTTTCTCAAAAAATAATACCAAAGGAGCTAATGCCAAAAAACCAACGAAAAATCTAACTGAATTAAAAGTGAATGGTCCAATATTATCCATTCCAGTATCTTGAGCAATAAATGTTGTTCCCCAAATGAAAGTGCACAGTAGAGCACTAAATAAAGACATCGATTTTGACATACTCTAAACTGCTAACTTATAAGCAAAGTTTTTTCCAAGATTTTCTTTTAAATCATTATTAAATCTTGCAGCTTCAGCTCCATCGATTATTCTGTGATCATAGGACAAAGAAATAGGCAACATTATTCTAGTTTCAAATTTACCGTTTATATAGATTTGCTTTTTCTGAGACTTACCAATTCCTAAAATAGCAACCTCTGGAAAGTTAATTATTGGAGTAAAAAAAGAACCTCCGATACCTCCAAGACTAGTTATGGTCATCGAACCCCCAAACAATTCTTTTTTATCTATTTTTAGACTTTTACAAAGATCACTAACTTCTTTAAGTTCTTTGCTAATCGTTGAAATACTTTTGTGATCAGCATTTCTAATTTTAGGTACCATTAATCCATGAGGTGTATCTACAGCGATACCCACATGAAAATATTTTTTAATGGTCATTTTTCCATTTTCAATTTCATCTATTGAGGAATTAAAACTAGGAAATTTTTTTAAAGATGCAACTAGAGCCTTTACTATAAATGCTAATGGGGTAACTTTCTTTTTTTCTCCTGTGTAAATATCTGTTAAAGAAGATCTAAAATCTTCCATTTCAGTAATATCTGCTTCATCATGGTTGGTTACATGTGGGATATTTGACCATGAATTCATCAAATAGCTAGAAGCCAATTTTTTAACTCTTGGTATATCTTTTATTTCTATTTCCCCAAAATCTGAATGAGAATACTCTTGAATAATTTTTTTAGCTTTTTTTTCTTCAAAAATTTGTGTTTTCTCATTTTTAAATGATCTTGAGGCAACAAAATATTTAATATCTTGCTCTGTAACTCTGCTATTTCTTTCACTTCCAAATACTTGATTTATATCAACCCCTAATTCTCTGGCAAATTTTCTTGCTTTGGGAGATGCTAAAGCTATATCGCCATTTTTGTTTTCATAATTAATTGGAACTGAAATTTTTTGATCAGGAATTTTTTTTTCAACTTTTAATAAAGTGTTATCTTGAGACTCATTTTTTTCTTCTATAACTTGTTTTTTTTCTTCATTGAAATTTTCAGTTTCTAAATCTAAAATTTTGTCACCCTCTGATACCTTGTCTCCAACTTTTAATTTTAAGTTTTTTATCTTACCGTTATGGGTTGACGGGATTTCAACGCTGGATTTGTCACTTTCAATTGTGATTAAGGCATCATTTTTTTTTACATCTTGACCCTCATTTACTAAAACCTCGATTACCTCAACACCTTTAAAATCTCCAATATTTGGTACTTTTACTTCAATTGTCGCCATTTTTACAACTTTGTAGGCATCGGTTTATTTTTATCAATATTATATTTTTTGATTGCTTCTGATGCATATTTAGACGCTATCAACTGTTCTTTAGCTAAAACACTTAATCCGTAAGTAACTATATGTTCTTTATCAACCTCAAAAAAATTTCTTAAATTTTTTCTAGTATCACTTCTTCCAAACCCATCTGTTCCTAAAGAATAAAAACTTTTGTTTACATAAGGTCTAATTTGATCTGAATTAATTCTCATATAATCTGAAGCAGCCATTATTGGTCCCTCTGTTTTTCCTAAACAAAGTTCTACAAATGATTTTTTTGGTTCTTGATCTGGATTTAACAAATTATATCTTTCCACTTCCATACCATCTCTTCTTAATTCATTAAAACTAGTTACACTCCAAATTTCACTATCTATCTGATATTCGTTTTGTAGTATTTCTGCTCCAGCAATCATCTCTCTTAAGATGGTTCCAGAGCCCAAAAACTGAATTTTAGTTTTTTTAAATTTGCTAAATTCTTTAATTTTATACATTCCTTTAAGAATTCCCTCTTCACAATTTTTATCTTTTGGCATTTCTGGATGAGAATAATTTTCATTCATTGTGGTAATATAGTAAAAAATATTTTCTTTATTTTCATGCATTCTTCTTAAACCTTCTCTAAAAATTACCGCTAACTCATAATGAAAAGTTGGGTCATAAGATAAACAATTAGGTATTGTGGAAGCTAGTAGATGACTATGACCATCTTGATGTTGTAACCCTTCACCAGCAAGAGTAGTTCTGCCAGCAGTTGCTCCAATTAAAAATCCTCTTGATTGGCTATCTGCTCCAGCCCAAGCTAAATCACCAATTCTTTGAAAACCAAACATTGAATAAAACAAATAAATTGGGATCATTTCAATATCATGATTGGTGTAAGAAGTGCCCGCAGCTATCCAAGATGACATCGCACCAGCTTCATTAATACCTTCCTCTAGCACTTGACCGCTCTTTTCTTCTCTGTATGAACTTAATTGAGCAGAGTCCTCTGGCTCATATTTTTGACCTTCATGAGCATAGATACCGATTTTTTGAAAAAAACCTTCCATACCAAAAGTTCTGGCTTCATCTGGAATTATAGGAACCAATCTTGGTGCTACATTTTTATCTCTTAATAAATTTGTTAACATTCTAACAAGCGCCATTGTAGTCGACATTTGTTTTTCACCTGTTGAAACCTTCATATTATCAAAAATATCACTAGGTGGTGATAAGATAGGTTTTGCATAAGTTGTTCTAGAAGGAATGTATCCACCTAAATCTAACCTTCTTTTTTTAATATATTTTATTTCTGGGGAATTTTCGTCTGGTTTGTAATATTCAATATTTTTAACCTGTTCATCTGTTAAGGGTACATCAAATCTATCTCTGTAGTACATCAAGTCATCAATATCTAATTTTTTGGTTTGATGAGTTGTATTAACACTTTCACCAGTTTTTCCCATTCCATAACCTTTAATTGTCTTAGCTATTATTACAGTTGGACTTCCAATATTTTTTGAGGCTTTGTCATAAGCTGCAAATACTTTATGAGGGTCATGTCCACCTCTGTTTAATCTCCAAATATCTGTATCGGATAAGTTTGAAATAAGTTTTTTGGTTTCAGGAAATTTTCCAAAGAATTTTTCACGCACATATGCACCATCTCTGGCTTTCATGGCTTGATATTCCCCATCAACTGTCTCATTCATTGCTTTAACTAAATGACCAGTTTTGTCATTAGCTAATAAAGGATCCCAATAAGAACCCCAAATCACTTTTATGACATTCCAGCCTGCTCCCCTAAATATACCTTCAAGCTCTTGGATTATTTTTCCATTACCTCTGACGGGGCCATCTAGTCGTTGTAAATTACAATTCACTACAAAAATTAAGTTATCTAACTTTTCTCTTGCAGCTAAACCAATTGCTCCTAATGACTCTGGTTCATCCATTTCACCATCTCCAAGGAAAGCCCAGACCTTTCTTCCATCATCTTTAATCAATCCTCTGTTAATTAAATATTTCATGAATCTTGCTTGATAGATTGCAAGCATAGGTCCTAAACCCATTGATACAGTAGGAAACTGCCAAAAATCTGGCATTAACCATGGATGAGGATAAGATGATAATCCTCCAGGTTTCACTTCTTGTCTGAAGTTATCAAGTTGTTTTTCATTTAATCTACCCTCTAAAAAAGCTCTGGAGTAAATTCCTGGTGCACAATGCCCTTGAAAGTATATTAAATCACCACCAAAATTTTCATTTTTTGCTCTCCAAAAATGGTTCATTCCAACATCGTAAAGAGTAGCTGCAGAAGCAAATGTACCAATGTGACCTCCCAGTTCAGGAAATTTTTTATTAGCTCGCACAACCATTGCAGCTGCATTCCATCTTATTAGTGATCTAATTCTTCTTTCAATATTTTGATCACCAGTGGACTTAACTTCTTCTACTACAGGAATTGTATTTATGTATGGAGTAGTTTGAGAGTACGGAATATTCGCTCCCTCCATATAAGCTTTATTCATTAATTCTTTAATCAAGTAATGCGCTCTTTCATTACCATCTCTATTAATTACTGCAGATAATGACTCTAGCCATTCTTGAGTTTCGACTGGATCAATATCATTTTGGTTAACAACCTGAATAATTTGAGGCTTTTCTTTTTTTATAATTTCTGCTGGCTCTTCCTTAATATTATTTTTTTTTAATGCTTCTTCAGCTTCTATAATTAATTTTTCAGTATCCTTTGGTATAATTTTTTCTGTGACTGGTTTATTATCTGAAGATACAACGTTTAAAAGTAAATCTCCTTTAGAAACCTTATCTCCTACTTTTACTGAGATCGACTCTATTAGTCCTGAAATTGTTGAAGGAATTTCAACACTAGATTTATCGCTCTCAATGGTAACTATTGGATCATTGACTTTTATTTGGTCTCCTTGTTTGACTAATAACTCAATAACCTCAACTTTTTCAAAATCTCCAATATCTGGAACTAATAATTTTTCACTCATACATTTTTGGTAATATTTATACACTAAAACTCTAATTACTATAGGTGCAAATTTAGATTCTTTTGTAATCCATATAAATTCAATATAAGTCTAAATAGATGAAAAAGATGAGCTCACAAGTACAAATTTTCTAAATTTATTATTTATAAAGTTCATAATACTAAAAAAAAATGGATATAATAAATAAATTAAAAAATGAAAAAATATTTGCACTTGTAGCTCAATTGGATAGAGCGACTGACTACGGATCAGTAGGTTGAGGGTTCGACTCCTTCCAAGTGCACCAAAAGGAAAAAAATGTTTAAATGGATATCTAATTTATCTCTTCAAAACTCAGTGATATATTTTTTTATTATAATCTTTATAATAATTTTAATACTAACAATTATTTTATAAGAAACAAAAATGTCAGAAAATTTTGAACAAATAAGTCAAAAAAAAGGTTTTATGAAACATAATGGCGGGCTTATGTTCAGAAATATTTCTCAAAATGAATTTGAATTCAAATCTACAATAAATGAAAATCATCTAAATGCAGCTGGAATTACTCATGGTGGTTACATTTCAGCATTGATAGATGCTGGTGCTGGTACTTCGGCACATAGAGCAACCGATAATGCTCCGTGTGTAACTATTTCTTTAGATATAAAATTTATTGGTGCCTCCAAAACTGGTGACGAATTAATTGGATTTGTAAAAATTTTAAAGAAAACAAATACGCTTGTATTCTTATATTGTGATATAAAATGTAATGATAAGATAATAGCATCTGCTTCGGGTGTTTGGAAAATTTTAAAAATAAAACCCTCTGAATTAGGTCCAGGTGGCTAATTTACCATTTTTAAAACGATTTAATTCTCTAAATTAATTCTTTTAAGTTTTTAAATTCGTCTAAAGATTTAGGATTTAATAAAGCTTCTTTATTTTTTACAGGTTGATTTTCAATTGTATTTTTTACAGCAAGTTCTGCAGTTTTGCCATTTTTAGTTTTTGGAATATCATGAACTGAAATTATAATTGCTGGCACATGTCTTGGTGACACATTTTTTCTAATTTCAAATTTAAGTCTAGTTTTTAATTTTTCATCTAACTCTTTACCTGGGGCTAAAATTACAAATAAAATAATTCTAACATCATTATCCCAAGCTTGCCCAACTACTACTGATTCTTTTATTTCTTTAAATTTTTCTACTTCGGAATATATCTCAGCTGTGCCTAACCTTACTCCACCTGGATTTAAAGTGGTGTCTGACCTGCCGTAAATTATAAATCCTCCATTATTTTTAACTTCAGCATAATCTCCATGATACCAAATATTTTTAAACTTATTAAAATATGTGTTTTTAAATTTAATATTATTTTTATCCTTCCAAAACTTAAGAGGAATTGTAGGAAAAGCATTTTTACATACCAATTCACCTTTATGATTTTTTAATGATTTTCCCTTATCATCAAAGATATCAACATCCATTGCCAATCCTTTATTTTGAATCTCTCCTAAAATTACTGGCTGATATAAATTTCCTAAAACAAAACATGATACGATATCGGTGCCGCCAGATATTGAGGATAAATGAACATTTTTTTTAATATTACTATACACATACAAAAAACCCTCAGGAGACAGTGGAGATCCAGTTGAACAAACTGTTCTTAAATTTTTTAGCGCATATTTATATTTTAAATTAGGTCTTAACTTTCTTAGTGCATCGATATATTTGGCACTTATTCCAAATAAAGTAATATTTTCTTTTTCTGCAATTCTTAGTAACAAATCATCATATCTATACATTGGAGAGCCATCGTATAAAACTATTGAGGCTTTGGATGCTAATGCACTTATTAACCAATTCCACATCATCCAGCCACATGTTGTAAAATAAAATACATTATCTTTTTCTCTTATATCGCAATGAAGAAGGTGTTCTTTTTTATGTTGCAATAATACACCTCCAGATCTGTGAACTATACATTTGGGCTTACCTGTTGTGCCACTTGAGTAAAGAATTGCTAAATCTTTTTCAAAATCAAATTTTTTAAATACTATTTCTTCACTTTTATTTTTAATCAACTCTTGCCAATTAAAAATTTTAATATTTTTTATTTTTAATTTATGTATTTTTTTTACTTGCCCAGGATAATTAATAACAATTAAATATTTTATTGATTTAATAGCTTTTACAATTTTATTAGCTCTACTTAATACCTCAATTTTTTTTCCATTATAAAAATAATGATCGACTATAAATAATACCTTCGGTGAAATTTGGGAAAATCTTTCAATAACACCATTTTCACCAAAATCAGGTGAACATGAAGACCAAATTGCACCAATAGATGCTGTACCAAGAAAAGCCTCTACTGTCTCAGGTTGGTTTGGCAGATAAGCTGCAATTCTATCACTTTTTTTTATTTTTATTTTTTTTAAAAAATTTTGAATGTTTGAAATATTTATTGCTAACTCTTGCCAGTTTTTTTCCTCTCTATAGCCATTTTCGCTGATAAAAGTTATAGCCTTATCTTTATTATTTTTAGCAAGAATATTTTCAGTAAAATTTAATTTAGAACCTGGCAGAAATAAATTTTTAAATAAAACTTTATTTTTAATTATTTTTTTCTTTCCTTTTATTCCTTTTATTTGTGAAAAATCCCAAAATGAATTCCAAAAATCTGGTGAATTTTTTATGCTCCATTTTAAAATTTTTGAGTAATTTTGATGAAATTTTTTTTTAAATTTTTTAGATATAAATTTTTCAAATTTGAATAAATTTGAATTTTTTTTTTGCTGAATACTAGCTTCCCATAATTTTTTTGACATGCTTTTAAATATTAATACAGATATAAACTTTAATATGTTACTGTATTATTTTTATATAAGTAAAATGAGAACTTTTTACCCTCCGATTCGGTCATGTTTTAGTCTATTTTTGTTCTTTAACACCAACAATATCTGGTAGGTAAAAAAAAAGGTATACCAAAGATAGAAATGACCAAAAATAAAATTACTGCTGTTCTTGGCCCGACAAACACAGGTAAAACTCATCTTGCGATCGAAACTATGCTCAGTTTTGACACAGGTATGATTGGTTTTCCTCTTAGACTTTTAGCTAGGGAAGTCTATGACAAAGTGATTAAAAAAGTAAGTCTGGACAAAGTTGCATTAATTACCGGAGAAGAAAAAATTATACCTTCAAATGCTAAATATTTTCTTTGCACAGTTGAGTCTATGCCCATAGACAAACATTTAGATTTTGTTGGTGTAGATGAAATTCAAATGTGTGCTGATCATGAAAGAGGTCATATTTTTACAGATAGACTTCTCAATATGCGTGGAGAAAAATTAACTATGTTGATGGGCTCTAATACAATAAAAAAAATTATAGCTAAGCTAGATGATGATATTGAGTTTATAAATAGAGAAAGACTCTCTAAATTAACATATGCGGGGCATAAAAAAATTTCTCGTATAGATCGCAAAACAGCTATCATAGCATTTTCTGCTGAAGAGGTTTATGCAATAGCAGAGCTCATTAGAAGACAAAAAGGAGGGGCGGCTATTGTGATGGGATCTTTAAGTCCAAAAACCAGGAATGCTCAGGTAGAACTATATCAATCTGGTGATGTAGATTTTCTTGTAGCTACTGATGCTATTGGTATGGGAATAAATATGGACTTAGATTATGTTTATTTTTCTAATCTTAAAAAATTTGATGGAAGAAAATTAAGAAAATTAAATCTTTCAGAAATTGGTCAAATTGCAGGGCGTGCTGGCCGTTATCTAAATGACGGAAGTTTTGGAATAACAGGTGACTGTAAAGAAATATCAGCTGAAGATGTTGATTTATTAGAAAATCATAAATTTGAAGAAATAAGAACTCTATTTTGGAGAAACTCCAATCTAAATTTTAATAACCCAGCGATGTTACTTAAATCCCTTGAGGAAAGACCTCGTCGAGAATGGTTAAAAAAAATACATGAATGTGAAGATGAAAAGGCATTAAAATATTTTTTAAGAGATAACAATTTTAACAATATTATCTTTGATCAAAAAACTTTGATGCTTTTATGGGAATGTTGCCAAATACCTGATTTTGTAAAAAAAACTTATGGGAATCATTATGAGGTAATTGCTAATGTGTTTAAATTTCTAAATAGTAAAAAAGGTCAAATAAACGACGAATTTATGAGATTAGAGCTAATGAAATTAGATAAATTGGATGGAAATGTTGATTCTTTATCAAATAGAATTGCAAATGTTAGAACTTGGTCATATGTTTCTAATAAAAATAATTGGGTAGAAAATCAAAATTATTGGGTAGAAAAAACAAAACTATTAGAAGATAGACTTTCAGATCGACTTCATGAAGAACTTACCAAAACATTTATTGATAAAAGAGCCAGTGTTCTTGCTCGAGGCCTAAAACAAGACATGGAATTTAAAACAGAAATATTAGAAAATAATGATGTATTGATTGATAATCAATTTATAGGAAAAATTAATGGTTTAAAACTTGAGCTAGATTTAAAAAAAGGTGCTCTAGAAACAGATATTAAATCACTAAAAAAGGCTGCAAGACAAACAGTAGGTCCCGAACTAGAAAAAAGAATACAAAATATAATAGATACTGGACTAATAGAGCTCAATGATGATTTTAAGATATATTGGAACAAATTTGCAATAGCAAGATTAACTGGTGGTAAAGATTATCTAATTCCAAATTTTGAGCTGATAGTTGATGATATTTTGGAACAAAATCAAAAACAAAAATTAATAGAATTTATTGATAAATGGTTAAAAAATAAGATTAATATTGTCTTAAAAAGTTTAATAGATCTAAAAAATCTCAAAGAAAAAAACTCTTCAATAAAAGCACTTTCTTACCAGTTGTATGAAAATAATGGCGTTTTAAAAAGAGATCAGGTTTCTGATTATCTTAAGAATTTAGGACAGGATGAAAGAAAAATTTTAAGAGAACTTGGTGTTAAATTTGGAAGATACCATGT
>Ga0208425_1000243_pt1 | contig 18973 bp, 17 predicted proteins | sample DEB08_DNA_4_FD_185496 | JGI IMG/M metagenome (GOLD analysis project Ga0208425, IMG submission 185496) | Aqueous microbial communities from the Delaware River and Bay under freshwater to marine salinity gradient to study organic matter... | ecosystem: Environmental > Aquatic > Marine > Coastal ...
ACATGTCACATAACATATATATCTCTCTCTCTCTTTGTCGTACTGCTATATAAATAGCTAGATACCCACACGAATGGATTAACATTTATTTTTTAGGGAGAACACCACGTTTGGTGCAGGTATCTAGTTATCTACATAGATAGCTTGTAACACACAGTCGATTAGACCTAATGGAATGGTTACCAAATGGTCAACGTTCCTATGTGCTACAAGCTACCCACAGAGTAGTGAAAAGAGGGGAACTATGAAAACCCCATAAGTTTCTACTCCATGAATAGCTAATACCTTGTAACACACAACTCTAGCCGTTCCCTACGTCCTGTTCGCTAGAATGGTATCGCTATTCGTAGTGTCCTAATCCATTATGTGCTACAAGCTACTCACAAGGTATAGGAAGAGGGGAATGAATAAGCCCCTCAGTATTAAATAAGCTCACCTTATGAATAGCTATTACCCACTACTGCTACGGATATGTCGTGTATCAATTTAGCTATAAGTTGATAAACAGTAGTGGATAATAGTTACTAAAGAGTACATAACCCCGTAAACAAAGGGCAATTTACTTTCGTTGTTACGTACTCTAACTAACTACTAATCTTTACGGCAACTCTCACATAGTCTTTTAGCACCATAAGATAATGGTAAGACTATATAGCATGAGCTACACACTTTGTTAGTTTCTTTACCTCTATCAAAGGATATCTTATCCCATTGATTAGGTTGCCAACCTGCATGTTTTACTCCGAGAATACCTGTATCCTTTTCTGGAACGATACCCTCTCTTGATAAACGTGCAAGTCTAGTCAATTTGTTCTCTATATCTTTATCTAAAGTCCGACATTCAAAGCACCTCTTGTACTCTATGTCAGTATCTAATCCGAACTTAACACCACATGATATACATTCTCTATCAATGTATTTAACAGGGGCTTCTTGTATAAACTCAGACTGTGTTGTGATTACAGGCAATCTAGTATCCTCATAGATAATATTACCTGTGTCCTCATCTACCCCTACTATAACTTTTTTAGTAGAAGGTACAGTCGGCTTTCTATAACTCTTACTCATACACATTCCTTTATATAGAACTCTATATCTCCCTCAAACAAAGCACCACAGATATAGTCTTTGTATATCTCTAAGTATTGGCTCTCTGTCAAGCTGACACTATATTCTTTATTACACACAGCAGTAAACTGTGCTAATGTATATTTACTCATAACATATCCTTTCATATATACCTTTATAATATATATATTTACTGTCGGTTTCGGCGACATCATCAAGTTAGCAGTCGACAAAAAGTCTGCAAGTTGCCGCTATATAGAGAGAAGATTTGACAACCTCTAAGCATTATGTACTCTATGTACTCTTTACACATATGCTAAGGAGAAATTTTTTTTTTGACTTTCTCTACATTATGTTGCGTACGCATATAAGCCCTGAATATACCAGCGTAGTCTGTGGTTCTCTACATTATAAGGGGTGTAGCGTGGCGTGGCGTAACGTATATTGTGGCGACACGCTCGTATTCTAGGGTTCTCTACATTATATAGGGGCTAGGGGTGGGTAGACTGTGGTTGGCTACATATTCGGGGGGCTGACGTGTCAACAAAAAAAATGGCTGAAGTGGGAACGAAAAATTCCCACAACAACCAACTTCACTACGCGTAGAATGAATGCAACGTGCTAAATTCACACAAGTAAATGTCTGAAGTTAGAACAGAAACTACACTAGATACTTTCTGCTCACATTCGCAAGCCATTACGCCTTACTCCAAGACTTCATTTCAGCTTTAGTCTCAGCGATAGTAGGCACGCCGTCCAACTTAGCTATTACGTTAGTCCCAAGCGCCTTGATAAGAGCTTTAGACAACGTCCCGTCTTGATTGAGCTTATAAGTACCTTTCTTAAGAGCTTGAGGATTGTTAAGCACCAAACTCTTAAACTGCATATAAGCATTGTAATTTGAAAGAGGCTCTTTATGTAATACTTTTCTATTACCAAATTCATCTACAAGCTTGCAGATATAAAAGGCACTCTTTCCGTCACGTGATAACTTACCTGACACTCTCTTGATACCGAAGTAATCGCTTTCCCCGATACCACTAATGTCATAGTCTCTATCATTATTTTTGTAACCAGCCATAATTTTTTATCCTTTCTTTATAACTAATTTTACAACACCAGCTACTGCGCCTATTTCTAGTCTGTCAAACTTGTTCTGTATCCTATATCGTAGAAATAAAATTTAATATTTGAAGGCGAAAGCACGCCTTTCGGGTAGCAAATATTTCTTTTTAGTTCCCAGATTATTGCATAAGAAGTTTTACTGGCTCGGTAATAGGTGCTATAAAGCATGTTGAAATTGAACATATCCACATTCTAAAGAGCTTGAGTTACGATACTTACTTATCGTAAGAACTAAAGGAATGTTTAACGTACTATGTATGGTATTGACTTAAAGCAGTCCGTATATCCTACAATAATCTACAAATCCTAACAAAGACGCTAAGAGCCACACATAATATATTATAACCTATAACAACCCTGCACCGTGCTGGTTCGCATATGCATGTGGTCTCAATCTGGGGTGGGGGTGGTATATATACGTAAGTATCTCGGAATATTTTGGTAATTCTTGAGGTATAAAAAAGGGGGAAACTGGTAATTGTTTTAGTAATAAATCACTTGCGTGATTCAAGTTACAGGTTACATTACAGGTTTACCAAACAGGATACACCAGCTTCCCTAGTGTAGTATTTTAGCAGGATACTGCTATAAAACAAAGAAATGAAACCTTTATTTTATAGCTGAATTGCGTTAGTGCTAGTAGGGTGAACAACGGAATATAGCGGACATATAGGGAGACCTATTGAAAATTTTGAATTTTTTTCTTTTTAAGGTCCTTGGGTACATCTTTTGTGGTAATCCCAGTCCATACTAACAAGAGTATGCAAGATGCTTTTTGCCGTCCGATAGCTCTTACCTGTAACCTTATAGTCAAAAAAAACTATTTGTTATAACTACCATAACAGTATAATAAATTAAAACAAGTTACAATTTACAGGAGGAGATTATGTTTACATTCGATACACAAAATGAAGTAGGGAAAGTAGGGGAAACCCTAGTTAGAAAATACTATGAATCACAAACTAATAGAGAAGGTAAAGCTATATTTATCTGCCGACCAGCTAAGTATGATGAGCAGATGAAAGGGGCAGACCTTTTTGTTATAAACAACGAATTAGGCTATAAGTACATAGAAGTAAAAACAGATACACAATCCCATGAAACAGGGAATGTAGCCCTAGAGTTCCAGATATGTCATCATGACGGAAAACTCTCTATAGGGTGTCAGCTCAAGACCTTTGCAGACTACATGTTTTACTGGCAACACCCAACAAACACAATTTATTACTGGAAACCTGAAGACCTCATACCCTTTATTGTAAACTGGTTGATGGAGGATAAGCACAAGATAGTCCATGCAGATAATAAAAAATTTTTTTCACGGAGTCTGCTTATACCTGTGGGGGAACTGCTCGACACGGGTGTAGTAAAAACAATCGAAGTAGAAGAAGGGATAGTAAACAATGTCTTACAGACCGCTTCCTAGTTATTTAATGTTGCAACCTAGCAAGATAGAAGGTCTAGGTTTATTTACTCTTGAAGACTTAGAAAAGAACGAAGTGCTTGGGGTTACGCATATATCAGACGCTGAGACAACACAATTGTTTCGTACACCACTAGGTGGTTTTATAAATCATAGTGAGAAACCTAATTGTAAGTTATATGAAATAGGTAGGTTTAAATATTTAAGAACAATGTATCAAATACCAATGGGTACTGAATTAACGCTTAAGTATACTATGTATGACCCTACCGAGTCATAGGGCGTATATTACCCCAACGGTCTACACGTACAATAGTTTTTCTCTCTGTATCAGAAATACAAGGTAAACCATCTAGGTGATGTCGGTATTGTTCTTTGCAGACTAAACAAGGTTGATGTCTGTTGTATTTAAAATCTACCTTAGCCATAAGCTGTTCTAAGTTAAGAGCAACTTCTCTGGCTTTTTCTTGAATCTTTTTATCCTGCATGGGTATGTTATGATATCATAATGATAAGAATATGCAACTCTTGTAATTTGCCTCTAGTTTTCTTCAGAAAGTTTAAGGCTTGCAAGAACTTAGGTTGTACAGAGTATAATAAAAAATTGAGGAGATACGATGCCATACAGCAAAAGCGGGAAAAAAACAGCTTACAAAGCCAAGAGGAAGAATAAGAAAGGCATGAAGTAACATGTCTAAAAAAGGTGGAATTAAAAAAAAGCTAAACATTTTTACTAGCGACATACTGCTTAAAGAATGGGCTATGGATTTATCTGATGCTTGTGGCAGTAGATTAGTAAATAAAAAACTTAATATTAGCAAAGTAGATGCTTTGATAGAAAAATTTGTAGATGACTATAATATGAATATGCAAGCAATGATAGAACTTAAAAAAAGTGAGGAAGAGTAATGGCTAAGAAACCAGCAAGAAAACCTATCAATGCAACTACAAAGAAAACTTTACAGAATAAAGCTAGTAAATCAAAATACACATATGGACAGTTAGCTAGAGTCTACAGACGTGGACAAGGTGCTTATTTGTCATCAGGTTCTAAATCTGCATCTATGCAAGCATGGGCTATGGGTAGAGTAAATAGTTTTATTAAGGGTGGACATCCACAAGACAATGATATAAAGAAGAAAAAAAGTGCCAAAAAGAAAAAAAAGTAAACGTAAAGTACCTTACGAAAAAGGTGTACCTTCTAAGTATTTAAAAAATAAAAAGAACTCTAAATCTGAAGTAGCGTCTGAGATTAAAAGAACTGCTAAACTTTATAAGGAAGGTAAACGTATTGACCTTAAGAAAGTACAAAAATCTAGGGCAGTAAGGAAAAAGAAGTAATGGCTATAGTATATAGAGGCGAGAGATTCTCAGGTTACAATAAACCTAAACGTACACCAAAAGCTAGCAAGTCACATGCTGTACTAGCAAAACAAGGTGACAAAGTCAAACTTATTAGATTTGGTCAACAAGGTGTATCTGGTGCAGGTAAAAAAACTGATGCTAAATCTAAAGCTAGAAGAAAGTCTTTTAAAGCAAGACACGCTAAGAACATCAAAAAAGGAAAAATGTCTGCAGCTTACTGGGCTGATAAAGTTAAATGGTAAATGTAGTTTGCATCTCAGAAAGTTGCAACGAAGCATTACCAGAGAACTCTACTAAGTATTGTTCTAATAGATGTTATAAAAGAGAATCACAAAGAGCTTATAGAGCTAAAAAAGATGGTAAAGATTATGAGTTACCTGTTAAAGAATTAAATCAACCTAAGTCAGCAACAGTACGTAGAGGTAGTTTATATAAAAAGTTTATAGATGAAAGCTATGCTTTAGATGTTGTAAACGATAACATAACTTCTAAAGAAGCAGCAGAAGCACTTGGTTGTTCTACTGCACAGATTTCTAGAATGTTAGCTGCATATAGAGAAGATATACAAACACAAGTAGAATCCTCTAACTGGGAAGTATCACAAGATGCTCAACAATCTTTAAAAGACTTTAAAGAGTTTAGAGATAGATACTTCTTAACAGAACTAGGTGTACAGTTTGAGACAGCAGATTTTCACCATAATTGGATTACATCAATTAATAAAGCCTTATCTAAAGGTGGACAACAAATGATACTTAGTCCTCCACGTCACGGCAAAACAGAACTGCTTATTCATTTTGTTATATGGCTTATCTGTAGAAATCCAAACATAAGAATCTTATGGGTGGGTGGCAACGAAGACATTGCAAAAAATGCTATCTCATCTGTTATGGATACTTTAGATGCTAATGAAAAACTTATAGAAGATTTCTGTGGACCAGGTGGTACATTTAAACCTTCGTCAAGAACTGGTAAATCTTGGTCACAAAATGGATTTACTGTAGCTACTCGAACAGTATCAGGTATAAAGTCACCAACAATGGTTGGTATTGGACGTGGTGGTAAGATTCTATCAAGAGACTGTGATATTATTATTGCTGATGACATTGAAGATTTCTCATCTACAATGCAACCTGCTTCAAGAAGAAACACTAAAAACTGGTGGACTACCACATTAGGTTCTAGAAAAGAGGAACATACAGCAATGGTGGTAATTGGCTCAAGACAACACCCTGATGATTTATATTCTGCTTTATTAGAAAACGAAGCGTGGGAAACAATAGTAGAAGAAGCACATGATTCAATGTGTACTACAGCAGAGTTTGAAGAAAAAGACCATATAGAATGTATGCTATGGGCTGATAAACGTACGTTTAAATGGCTAATGGATAGAAAACGTGATGCACAAACAACAGGTGGTTTAGCAAGATTTGAAATGGTGTATCTAAATAAAGCACAAGCACAAGGTTTATCTTTATTCAATCCTGAAGTAATAAAGTTATGTTATGACCCGAATTGGGATATAGGACAGATACCAGATGGTGCATACCTAGTTGCAGGATTAGACCCTGCTGCTACAGGTTATCAAGCTGGTTTTCTCTGGGCTGTTGAAGCTACTAACTCAGAAATTAAATTAACAATGGTAGATATGGAGAATCATCAAGGTGGTGGTCTAGAAGAAGCTAGAAGTCTTATAAAGAAATGGTTTGAACAATACAACTGTTATCACTGGGTTATAGAAGAAAATGGTTTTCAAAAAGCTATTAGGCAAGATGAAAAGACTAGAGAGTACGCAAACCTACACGGTATAAAGTTAGAGGGACACGAAACACATAAGAATAAATGGGATGAGAGATTTGGTGTTACAGCACTAGCTCCTATGTTTCAAGAAAAGAATATTAAACTACCTTTTTCTAGTATTGACGCTCAAACTAAGAGTATTACCTATACCAAACAATTAAGTTATTTTGCTTCAAAAGGCAATAAAAACTCGTATAAAAGTGATATAGTTATGGCAAGTTGGTTTCCCATGAAAGTAATCAGGAACTTGCAGAAGTTAACCTACGCGGAAATAGGTTTAGACTACACTCCTAGTTATGAAGGATATAGTATGCTAGACTTAAACGATATACCATGGAGTTAAATTGACACCAGACCAGATTATAGACAGAGCTACGTTCTTAAAGAAGTCACACGATAATGCTTTAATTGATAGAGCAAGATTCCGTGCAATACTTAATGGTGGTGAAGATGGTATACGACAATTACTAGGTCCAGGAATGGATTCGTTAGACTCCGCAACGTTACCAGCTCCTAACTTAATGTTATCTGCATTAGATAGACTTGCACAAAAAATAGGTAAAGTTCCGTCATTAGATGTTTCTATTACCAATGCTAGAGATTCTCAAAGAAACAAAATCAAAAAAGATAAGTTAGAGAGAATTATTACATCTTACGATAAGATGCAAGGATTAAAAATGCAATTACCACAAGTAGCTAGATGGCTACCTGGTTATGGATTTGCAGTATGGGTTATCACTACTAAAACAGATGGTGAAGGAAATGTCTATCCATATGCAGAACTTAGAAATCCTTACGATTGTTTCCCTGGATATATGGGTAATAACCAATCTCCAGACGAACTAGCCATAATACAGAAAGTACCTATTAAGCAATTGTTGCAAATGTACCCAGAACTTAAAGCATGGTTTGAATCACAAAATGAAGAAGTAAGAGATTCGTACCTTAACATGGGTTCTGATACCTCTTGGGAAAACAATGCTGAAACAGGAGACGTAATACTTGAATACATGAATGTAGAAGGAACTTATGTTTTACATATGGCTTCTAGAAAAATTATAGACTTTGTACCTAACCCACTTAAATCTGGTCCATCTTTCGTTGTAGCTAAAAGATATTCTTTTGACAAGCTACAAGGACAGTTTGACCAAGTAGTAGGTTTGATGTCATCTATGGCTAAGATAAACATTTTGTCTGTTATAGCTATGGAAGACGCAGTCTTTACAGAAACAAACGTTGTTGGAGAAATAGAATCAGGACAATACAGAAAAGGTAGAAACTCAATTAACTATTTGTCACCAGGTTCACAAGTTATAAAACCTGTTACTAACTTACCGTATCAGCTATTTGAAGCTGTAGGTAGATTAGAAAGACAATTACGCGTTGTTGCTGGGTATCCAGTTCAAGACGACTCTATATCACCCAACTCATTTGTAACTGGTAGAGGTCTGGAAGAACTGGAATCTGGCGTTGGTGCTATGGTCACTGAGTACCACACCATAATTGAACATGCTTTACAGGAAGTAGATAGCAAAAGATTAGAATTAGACGAAGCGTTATTTAGTAAAAAAAGAAAACCTATAAGCGGTACATACAAAGGTGCATCATTCTCTGAAGAATATACTCCTGGTACTGACATAAATAAGAATTACACAACACAACGTAAGTTTGGAGCTATGGCTTCATTTGATGCCCCTAATAAAATAATTACTGGGCTACAACTTTTACAAGCAGGAATAATTGACAAGGAAACTTTTCAACAAGAGATGGACGGTTTAGAAAACTTGACTCAAATTAATGAACGCATAGTAAAAGAAAAGACAGAAGATATCTTATATCAGACTTTGTTACAGCAATCTCAATCAGGAGATAAAGCTGCAATGATGGCTGTTGTAGAGATATACAATAATCCAAAAGATATTGGCATTATTCTAGAGAAGTACTTTACAGCACAAGGTGAAGAACCTACTCCTGAAGAACAAGCTGTCTTACAACAACAGGGTGTACCACAACAAGCAGGTCCACCAAACTTAGCGGCTTTGTTAGGAGGAGCAATTGGCGGATAACCCTACCAATTTAGAATTTGCAAAGATAGTAGCAGCGAACTACACCGTAGAAGAACAACCTATGTGGGAAATGACTTCTGAGGCTTTACAAGAAGAAGATAGTCAAGAGATTATTGATATCTTAACTGTTGCTTACATACCAAACTTAGGAAGAATAGATATACTTATTGTTCCAGAAAACTTTAAATACGGAGATGGATTTGGAGTTGATGATGGCGAGATTTAACCCTAAAACAAATAAAGCTGTATATGAATCAGAATCTTATGGACAAGGTGTAGAACTAGATAACTTGCAAGATAGTGCAGAAATGTTTAAAGAAGAAGTTGCTGAGACACAGGGTGTACCTAGAGTACAAGCTCCTAGAACACAAAACTTTTTAAATGCACAACAAGGTATTTATACACCTACAAATAGTCCTGGAGAAGATGTAGCTACAAGTCAATACAAAACAGCAAGTGGTTTACCACAAGTCGATGCAAATATGGCATTGAGGAGAATGTATCAGTTTATACAGAGCAAAGATATTATAGCTTTGATGGATGATGAGTCTGCAGCACCAGAGGTAGAATAACCATGGCATGGCAGTGGAACTTCTCTGCACCTTGGGAAGACGGGCAAGACGAAGACTTTAGAAATGAGTCTTTAGCACAATCAGAACAACTTAATAATTTTTTTGCTAACAATCCAGCTATACCACAAAACATGGCTGAGATATCTAGAAGATTTGGTTACTTACCTAAAGACGTACAAGTAGCAGGTGCATTAAGTGGACTTACAGCTGACTCTCCAGAGTTTACAGCTATTGTTGAAAGATTTATGGAGAAAGAATCTTCATGGTGGGAATCAACAAAAGCAGCAACAAGAGGTGTAGTTAGGTCTGCAGTTGTTGGTATGGAGTCTGCATCACAGTTTGTTAAGAAGTATGGAACTGCCAATATGAAATATTACAGCAAAAGACAAATGAATCCATTGTTAGCTTTCTCAGGTATAGGAACATTGATGCCTTTACTTGACCCAGAAGGTAGAGATGAAATAGCACAATCTTTTAAAGACCAAGGTCCTACTCTTGCAACTAGAGCTATAAACCAAATACGCGAAGGTAAGAGAGTTAACTTAGGAGAAGGTTACTTTGGTAATTCTACAGTTGCAGAAGAAACAGATATATATAAAGAACTTGTTGGTAGAGGTGCTAACCCTGACCAAGTAAAAGAAATTATTCAAGAGTATTACGGTACACCTATCTCACAACAAGAGATGTCATCTAGAGAAGGTAACTCAGGAACATACAGAGGTAGAAAAGGTGTAGTTAAACTATCTCCAGGTAGAGTTGCAGCAGTAGAAGTCTTTGAGCCAGGTACAAGAAGTTTCAATCTTATGTCAGGTATTATTGATGCAGCATACACTGTATTTACTGACCCAGCTAACTATGCAGGTATGGGATTTGCAAAAGCTGGTAAAGCAGCTAGAAGTTTTAATCAGACTGCAGCAAAAGCAGATGCAGGACTTTTAGATAAAGTTGTTAGAAAAACAGTTAAAGTACCTACAGCTAAACAATATTTCTTAGAAAGTAAAACAGGAGATGATATAGCTCAACTGTTTGCTGATGCTAAAACTTATGATGAAGTAGAAATACTTCTAGGTAGGCAAGGTAAGTTAGCTACAGAAAAATCTGCAGGTGGTGCAAGATTATATAAAAGATTAAGAGACACTAATGATAAAGACGCAATTAAAAATATTCTTATAAATGCAGTAGAAGACCCTTTGACTAATGTGTCACAAAGACTAGACCCTAACTCATTGTTGTTTAAAGGAAGTCTATCTAAAACAGCAGCTAAATTTATGTACGGAGATAAACAAGCAGCAGTAGGTCTTAAAACAAACATGAGACTTAATGGTAGTAATAATATATTTAGTAGATTGTTCTCGGAGTTTCCAGCACCCAAAATTAATACTGATGATTTAAATGAAACATTTTTTCAACTAAAAGGATTTATGAAATTTGCAAAGGTTGATGATGATGTTGCAACTAAAGCATTAGATAGAGTTGTAGATGCTATGGAAGATGAAACTCTTAAACAACTAGAAGGTAGTCCAGCATCACTACAAAAACTAAATATGATGTTAGATATTTATTCAGGAGAAACTGGTGTCCTTAGACATATACAAGATAAGTTTGGTGCATTAGGTTTACCTAGAGAAGTTGTAAATCAAATAGGTAAGTTTACTGCAAGCATAGATGAAGCTAACAAATACTTTTATGGTACATATGGAGAAGAAGCATGGAATTTACAAAAACTTGACATTATGGACAAAGGTCTTAACTCTTTAGATAGCATAGAGTTTAATATGGCTGAGACTATAGATTTGCTTGACACCATACTTACAAACACAAGTTTTAAAAAGACTAAAACAATTAGAAAGTTTGAAGACCTTAAACAAGATTTCTTAGCAAATGCTGAATCAGCAGCAAGAGTACCTACTGACTTAGCAGAAGGTAAGATACTTCCTACAAAAATTATTTCTGGAGGTAGTAGAGGTACGGATATAGAAGCATTAAAAGTTGCAAAAGAATTAGATATAGAAACTGGTGGTACTGCTACTCCTGGTTTTAATCACATTTCTGCAGAAGATGCAGGTAGATTTGATAAAGATGCAGGTATGCTAAACGAGTTTGGACTAACTGATGACTCAGCAAGACAGATTGACTTTATAGATAAACAAATAGAAGCAAAAGAAAAAGCAGCTATGTTTAAAAATAATTCAAAAGTTACTGCAAGAAAACTTCTTACACAGATTAAAGAACAAAGGAAGGTTGCTGAATATAGAGTCACAGGTATAGACAAAGGTATCAAAAATGCACAGATAAGTCCTGTAGCTACAGAGGAACAAATTCTTGTAAGAATACAAAATGCTATAAATGTAGAGGCTAGCCTGCAAAAATTAAGAGTTGAGTTACAAGGAAAAACTACAAGAGGAGTTACACAAGCAGGTAAAAGAATTAAAGAGACTTCCGTGCAAGTATCTTCAACGCAAAAAGATATCATTATTAATGAATTTAACTTTGACGCACAGACAAGAATTTTAAGATATGCTAGAGGTCTTAAAAGAGAAATGAGAAATGAAGATAATAAAATAATACAAAAACTAGATTATGAAGATTTCGACATGATTGGATACCAAAAAGAATTAAAAGCGTTAGCTAAAGAACGTGATGTGTTAAATAAAAAATTACAAAAACTAAATGCCAATGAGTCACAAAGACTCGCAGAGATTAATGATGATTCTGTTGTTAAACAGTTAGATAACTTACAAAAAGAAAAAGTAAAACTTCAGAATAATGATTATTCAACAAAACCTTTACCTGGTAAATACTATGTTAATAGAGCTAAAAAGAATGTAGATGATGCAGATATGACTGTAGTAATTTATAACAGTAAGTCAGCACCATTGGGTAAAGGGTCTATAGGTACAATTAACTATGCTACTAGCAGTAAGTGGTCGCAAGGTAAACCCAAAGCTCCAGGCATTTATAAAGGAAATAAACCAACAGTGATTATTGATGCTGATAAAGAATTGTCTTTAAAAAATATACAAGATATACAGGCTCTAATAAAAAAATATCCTACTATTAACATTGCAGGACCTAGAACGTTTACAGATTCAGAAGCAATGAATCCATTACTTAAAACTTTGTTTGTACAAAAAGAAGATGCGTTTGATACTAAATCTGGATTTAAAGTTTATAAAAATGCAAAGGTATCTCCTAATCAAGTACTTAATTACTTTGAAAACCTTACAGATGATGCAGAGTTTTTAGAAGAAGTAACAGGACAGCTTATGAAGAAAGCTAACTTCAATGAAGTAGAAGCTGTTGTAGGTAGACCTACAGCACATTTAATATCAGAGTATTTATCTTCAGGTTCGTTACCACTTCCAGATGCAAGATTATTTTTAAGGGTATATGCACCAGCTAGAGAGTTCTGGGCAAGATTAGTTCCAGGTGTTGTTAAACCAAGAAACGGTTCTATAAAAAAAGTATTGAGTAAAACACAATTAAGAAAAGCTCTAGAAAAAGTAGAATTAGATGCTAAGCAGTATCAAGTTGAAGGTCAAACGCATTCTGTTATTTCTACTTTATTAGGCAAAGAGTTAGAAAAATTAGGTTTCACAGATGCTGACCCGCTTACTAGAAAACAATTAAATAATTTTGCAGAACAAATTGATTTTATAAATCTAGATGATTTTGAAGACTTTGTTATGGTAGACGCTGAATCAGGTATTGGTACTTTAGGAAATATAGATGAACTATTAAAAGGAATGGATGAGTTTTTAAATGTGCCTATTGACGAAGTAAAGGGTGTTAAAGGAGCAAACATAGGAGACAATAGAGAATTTGTAGTAAGTGAGTTTGAAGAATTTTTATCTAGACCAGTAAAAGAGTTGTATGACTTACAAATGGCAGATGACAAAACAATATTTCAACATGCAAAACTTATGGTTAAAACAACTAGAAAAAAGTTTAACCTAAGTAAAGATGAAGAAAGTGTCAGAGAGTTAACACAAGGTTGGTTAGCTTTACTAGGAGATAGCTACATGAACAAAGCATGGAAGCCATTCATTCTTATCAGAGGTGCATGGACTGCAAGAGTTGTTGGTGAAGAACAGATACGTATGTGGGCAGCAGACTTAGATAACGTATTTACACATCCTTTATCAGGATTCGCTTGGATTATGGGTAAGAACAGAAAACAAGTTTTAAATGAAATTGGTGATGTAGAGAATTATAACGTTGACACACTTATTGCTAAAGGTCAATTCGGTATAAGAGATAATGGTGTATTAGGAGAAGCTATGGAACACCAAGCCTCAATGTCTAAATCTCATGGAGGTATCTTAGATACAGATAAACTAAAGAGAACTTGGGCTATGAAACAAGTTAAGTATGGTGAAGATGGCTTTACTGGTTCTGCTGTATCTGAAATATATCAGTTAGTTGATGACCCAATAGCACAAAGATTAGCAGCTATCAAAGGTGGTGCTAATGACCCTGCATTCAAAGCTGGATTACAAAACGTTAAAGATGATTTTTGGGATGGTGACTTATCAGACTGGAGAAGTGCTTTAGCATATGGTTCTGATGAAGCTGGTAAATATCAAAAAATTAAAATACTTAATGACAGACAATGGGCAGATGACTACATAGAATCTGTTTTTGCTAGAGTTCACTACAAAACTGGCGGTGCTTATAAAGTATATGAGATATTACCTGATGGAACTAAAAGATTATTTGATGACGTTATCGGTCAGACAAGAACAAGAAAGTCTGCACAGTCACGTATAGAGTTTGAACTTACAGAAACTGGTAATAGTGAATTACTAGAACATATTGCTAGAGGTGCAGAACTAGATAGAGTTACACAGCAAGGTGGCAAACCTGTATACCTACAGATAGGTGATGAACAAATTACTTTTGGTAGAAATGGAACTATTGGAGACAAAAAGAAATATCAAAAATACTTAGGTATATTAGACAATAAAAATAATATTTATAAACCACATCACACTATGAAGAAGTCTGTTTATGACTTAGATGGAGAAAGAATTAACGCCTATGATGCTGCTATAGAAAGATTGTTTTCTATAGTTATGTCAGCTCCTACAAATAGATTGTCACGTTCTCCAGCTTTCAGACAGTTCTACTGGAGATTCATAGAAGAAAACATGGCTTACTTTGATGATGGATTAAGAAAACAAATTAAAAAACAAGCTAAGGCTTCTAAGTTAGATAAATCCTTTATGAAAAAGCTAGAAACAACTGGAAAGGTTACTGCTGATGAAGGTAAGTTACTTAACTTAAATAGCTTAGATGAACTAGACAATGTAGCAAAAGCTTATGCAATGACAGAGACTAAAGGATTATTGTATGACTTAAACAAAAGACATGTTGTATCTGACATGCTAAGACTAGCTTTCCCATTCGCAGAAGTTTACATAGAAATACTAGGAACTTGGTCAAGATTATTAAACAAAAAGAAATTCCTTATGACACGTAAAATGTCACGAGGTATAGAAGGTGGTAGAAAACTAAGTTTAGATGATGATGACGAAGGATTCTTTCATACAGATGATATGACAGGAGAAGAGATGTTCTTCTTTCCTGGTTCTGAGATGCTATCAAATTACATGTTTGATGGAAACAAAGACTCTAGAACTGTTACTAATCCAGTCACAGGAGAAGTTATAGAAGCACCAGATGCAAAAGTAAATCTTAAAGGTTATGTATCTTCATTGAACATGATTGCTGGAAACCCTGCACCAGGTCTAGGACCATTGGTAGGAATACCTGCAGGTAAGTTATTACCTAAGAATGATTTAATAGATAAAGTATTCTTTCCTTATGGTAGAGAAGAAGATAGTCCTTTAAATCCTTATACATTTGCAGATGCTTTAGTACCTTCATGGCTGAAGAAAGCATTGTCTATAGGTTCTAACAATACAGAACTTAATAGAACATACGCCAATACTTACAAAGATGTAATTAAAATGTTTGTTACTACAGGATTATATGATGACAGTACACCAGCTAAAGCAAAGATAGCTATGGAGAAAGCTGAAAGCACAGCTACTACTCTTACTTTACTTAGGTCATTGATACAGTTTGCAGCTCCAACAGGTGCTGTTATTCGTTATGAAGTAGAAGTAGCACCAGGTGGGGCTATACATATTGACCCTGCTAAAACAAAAGATGAAGACCCTAAACATCATTTCTATGGAATATCAGTACTAGCAGATGCTTATTACAGAATCCTTTCTAAATATAGAGGAGACCAGATTAAAGCTACTACTGAGTTTGTTAATCAATTTGGTTTAGACCCTACTGCATTGTTAGTTTCTAAGTCTAAAGAAATAAAGAAGAGAAGCTATACAGATGAAGGAACTAGATTCTATCAAGATAACCAAGACTTTATGGACACATATCCAGATGTAGGTTACTTCTTATTCCCAGACAACCCATTAGATGAGTTTAACTTTGTTGCTTGGGCAGATTCTTTTGCAGAAAGAGATAGAGTTGATTTATCAGAAGACGAGTATATAACTGCAGTTAGACAATCACAAGGTAGATTAGCTTATGAATACCAAAGAAGATTGTTATTTGATTCAGGTATACACAATAACCTTAGTGGAGAGAGAAAGTATCAGATACTTACTGAACTTAGAAACGCACTAAGAGTTGAATATCCAGGTTATGGAACAGTATCTACTGCGGCAAAGAGCATAGATTCAGATGCTAAGTTACGTCAATTAGAATACATGATTGAAAATGAAGGCAATCAAACTATAAACCTACCTAATGGTGAAACTACTTTGTTAAAAGATTTACCAACCATGCAAGGTTTATCTGTATACTTAGAAGAGCGAAATAAGATTCTATCTATAATTAAACAAAAAGACGGAATACGTGCAACTTTAAGAAGAGATGAGTATTCTTATTTTAGGAATAGTCTTAGACAACTAGCACAACAGTTGTTCTCAGAGTATCCAGACTTTTACTATGTCTATGATGACATACTAAGATATGAAGTAGAAGAAGAATTTAGTGATGTATTTACATCAGGCGAGGGATATTAATGGTAGAAAAAAAAGGTTTTTTTGAAAGACTAGGTATAGCTTGGGCAAGTAGAAGCGAACAGTCAGATGTACAGATGCTTATAGCTGCCCCCGAAGCACAGCTTGGTTATAACCTTGGTCTTAAATTACACGAATTTTTATCTAACTTACCTGATGAATTAAGAATGGAAGCACTAAATGCTTATCCAACTACACCAGAAGCACAGATAGGATTTGCATTAGGAGAAGGTTTAGCTAATAGTATTAGCGATTTTAAACGTGGTGTTAGTTCTGTAGATACTAGAACTCCTGATGAGATAGATACTCAAAGAGAAACAGAGACACCAGTATCTGCAGCAGAAGAATCTATTATCGCTTATACAAATAACATAGTTCAACAAGTAGCAGAAACATCTAGGCGTAGAGTACAAGGGGAAATTAAACCTAAAACTGTAGAAGAGTTAAGAGCAGAAGCCTTTGGAGAATATCAATCTACAGGTAATACCGATAAGTTATTACAAAACCTTGCATCAATAGATTCAGCAGAAGATTTAAGTAGGCAAATAAATAACGCAGAGTATGCTTATGAACAAGCATTCTTTTTCGGTAATGAAGTTGGTTACTACGGTATAGACTCAGCAAATGCAGTAGAAGACTTAAGAGCTTCTTCTGGTAATGAGAACTTAGTACCTCTATATAACATAGGATTAGAAGAAACGTTTCTACAAAACATACCTTCTGATAGAGTTATAGATTATCAATTAGCTTTAGTACAGTCAGGATTTTTAGACCCAGGTACATTTACATCAGGAGAATATGATACAGCAACTAAAGAAGCAGTTAAAGCATCTTTTAGTTACATGAATCCTAAAGCACAGTTTGGAATAGACTCTAATGATTTACAAGAAATAGCACTAGCTTCAGGTGGAAACAACACAGCTTTCTTAGGTTTTATAAGAGACTTTTACTTAGATGGATTAGATGACATTGGCTTTTCAGATGTAGATACTATGAATCAAGGTCCAAGTATTATCGTCATGCCTAGTCCTGATAACTTAAAACAACAGATAGATACTGCTGTAACAACCATAACTGGTGTAACACCTAATGATACTTTGTATTATGGTGTACAGGAATGGGCTTCAGGAAAAATAAGAGAGTTAACAGAAGGTTATAAACAGGGTCAACGTAAATATAGAAATCAAACACGTATGGCACAAGAAGATGCTTTGAGGAGAAAGAAGTTTGGTTTACCTGAAAAGACATATGAGATAGATGCTCCAATGACAGAAGAGGGAATAAGTTCAGCATTCAATTATGAATTACAAAATTATGTCAAGTCACAGTATGGAGATTTAATAGATGCAGGTCAAGAAGAAAATGCTTATCGTAATGGTATAGCTTCTGTAATAGCAGCATTTAGTAAGAGATAATGGAAGAAACAAACTATACAGTAGAAGAAGTAATTGAAGCATTACAAAGCGTTGGTATTGCAGAAGAAGTTATAGAGTATATTGTTCCAATAGCTGCTTACGAATCAAGAGTTAATGGTGTTCCTTTTGTAAGAGATGCTTTAGATAAAGTATCTCCATCATGGGGAATATTCCAAGCCAACATAGATAGTATGTCTCCAGGCATATACAAAGCTATGAAAGAATTAGGAGTTCTTATTCCTGAAGTTTCTGATGCACAAGATAAAATACTAATCTCTAATGTTGCACAACCTGGTCAAGAATCATTATTGAACTTTACAGATAATCAAAAAGTATTTGTTGCTGACTGGTTTGCTAAAAAAGCTAATCTAAAAGACAACGCATTAGTGTTTAAATATATTTTAGAGCAGAAGAAAAAAGATTTAAATACTAATGATGATGAAGAAGCTATGGATGTTATGTATGTATTAACAACTAAAAAGTTTATGGACTTAGAAAATGAAGATGCACAAAAATTAAAACAAGAAATAGAAAATGAATTAAAAGAAATTATGTCTGGTAAAAAAACAGAAGTACCTTCAGATGCTGTAGACGTAAATAGAATATATACTCCAGGTTATGAACCAGGTACAGGCAGACCTCTTGATGATGGTAAGACTATACCTTTTACAGAAGATGTAAGTACTGCAAGAGAATCAAGTCTAAGAAAGAAACAAGGTAAATACTTTGCTAGAATAAAATTTAAGAATCTATTAAGTCAATTTGGAGAGGAAGTAGATGTCGACAAGTAATATAACTTTAGATGATGGTTCAACGGTAGAACAAACATTAGGTTCTGAAGAAGAGAATTATACTCCTACGTACAATAATTATACTGGTCATTCACAAAAGCCTACTCCTGAACAAGTTTATTATGATGGTAATTTTTACTATTGGTTATGGGATATCTCTGGAAATCTAGATGAAGCAGACGGTACAAGTTGGTTAGCTTACAGAGCAGGTACTAGATATAACCCTAATGGTTTTAATGACACACCTAGTGGAGAGAATAGAACTGGTCCACAAGCAGTAACAACAGCACCAG
>Ga0208425_1000246_pt1 | contig 18815 bp, 24 predicted proteins | sample DEB08_DNA_4_FD_185496 | JGI IMG/M metagenome (GOLD analysis project Ga0208425, IMG submission 185496) | Aqueous microbial communities from the Delaware River and Bay under freshwater to marine salinity gradient to study organic matter... | ecosystem: Environmental > Aquatic > Marine > Coastal ...
GAACACTTTATTGATAATGCTATACAAACAGTAGGTATAAGAGAACAGTGCGACACTTTACAGGAGTTTAAGTATCATGTTGACTTGGATAAAAAAGGTTTTACAAAAGCCGCTTATAGTGCATATAGAGAACGGGCGATTGGCCTTGGTGCGATGGGCTTTCATTCTTATCTTCAACGTAATGGAATCCCTTTTGAAGGAATGTACGCTTCCAGCTTTAACAACAGAGCCTTTAAACACATCAAGGAAAGAGCTACTGAAGCTAGTGTACAGTTGGCTGGATCTAGGGGTGAAGCTCCTGATATGGTTGGTAGTGGTCTTCGTAACTCACATCTTCTTGCTATTGCTCCTAACGCCAGCAGCAGTATTATATGTGGTGGAACGAGTCCTAGTATTGAACCTAGTCGTGCTAACGTATTTACGCACAAGACTTTAACTGGATCATATAAAGTAAAGAACAAGTACTTGGAGAAACTACTAGATGAGAAAGGCATCAACACAGAAAAAACGTGGAAGGATATTGCTGCTGCTGAAGGCTCTGTTGAAGGCTTGGAGGCGCTATCTCAAGAAGAAAGAGAAGTATTCAAAACCGCACCTGAGATCAATCAAATCTGGATCGTTGAACATGCGTACCAGAGACAGAAGTATGTATGCCAAGCTCAGTCAGTAAACTTATTCTTCATACCACCACCAGCTACAGCAGATCAGGAGGTGCATGATGAGTATCTGGAATATATTAATAGCGTACATTGGGCAGGAGCTAACAAACTCAAATCTATGTATTACCTCCGCTCTAATGCGGCTAGAAATACAGAGAATGTTAACGTCAAAATACCAAGAATAAATCTTGAAGAAGGGGAGTGCCTAAGCTGTGAAGGTTAAATTATTATTTTTATTGTTGTTATTACCTGCCTGTACTACAGACGGAACACAGCGCAGTCAGTGGGATTATTACAAACCTAAGAATACAAAGTGTCCTGACAACTACATTCCTATATGTAGGCAATATGGGCCTCATCTAATTTGTGAATGTAGAGACAGAGTATATGTCTAAACATCCAATAGAAGACTGTCAGTATTACGTGTGGGAAGAGGATAGGTTTGCTTCTTATGAAGAGTTCAAAGAGTTCTACGCTAAAAAAGATGTAGAAGATACTAAGTTTAAAAACTTCTGTATCCAAGAGTGGGCTGAGTACGCAATGAATTATAACAAAGAAGACAAGCTAAGCTACTCAGTGTGGCTTGCTAGGAATAAAAAGGAGTTAGAAGAAAAATGGAAGACCATAAATTAAAAGCACTGAAGAGCATGTACAAAGCCCAGATTATGTGGGCTGGTTCAGAGCTTAAAAACTATCTTGATAATCCAGCAGCCGTGGGCGAGCATACAATGCTTGAGACTATGGATGAGTTAGTAGGCAAGATAGCTGAAGCAGAAGATAAATTAGTTGTACTAGAAACATCTTTTCTAGAGACTGCATTTAATGAGTGAGATACAATATAGAATGCTTCCTCTACCTTCTGTTTTTATGATGGAAGCAGACTTTCCTATGGAGCATGTAGATACTTTAAATACTTTTTTAGATGATCTTTTGTTACAGGAAGATAGAGTCACTGCTGCTGACACCCTTGTAGGGCAGATACAGGCTGGTGAACAGTTACGTATGGATCATACTCATAAAGATTTACAAGACGTTAGAGCTTGTTTGCAGAACCTAGCCGTACACTACGTTGGACAGTTCTTTGAAAACACTGGGCAAGTATTAGATGGCGATAGACAAATAGACATAGATGAGCTATGGTCTGTTCACAGTTACGAAGGTGACTACAATCCTATACACGACCACGGCACTAAGACTATAATGGGTATTAGCTGTACAACGTGGACTAAAATACCAGAGCAGATACAAAAACTAGAAGCGCCACATGAAGGAAAGTTTAGTTATTATAATGCTTCAGGGTGCAGCGATGGCTTCATAGAGTTTGTATATGGCCAGAGCGCAGTCAATGATAAAGAAAGACTAAAGCCTACTCAGGCTGTAGTATTTAAACCACAAGTAGGTAAGATATATTTCTTTCCTTCGTGGCTGCAACACATGGTATACCCATTTAAAGGCGAAGGGGAGCGCCGTACTGTAGCTGCAAACTTAAACGCATTCCCAGTGGAGAAACAATGAGCTTATTAGATACTAGAGATTACTACAAACCATTTGACCATCCTTGGATGTTCGATTACTACTCACAGCAGAATCAGATGCACTGGTTCCCTGAAGACGTACCGCTGCACAATGATGTGAAAGATTGGCAAGACCTTGATGAGTCTGAAAAGAATTTACTTACACAGATCTTTAGACTGTTCACTCAGTCTGATGTAGATGTTGGGTCTGGTTATGTTGACCGCTACATGAAGATATTCAAGAAGCCTGAAGCACGTATGATGATGGGTGCCTTTCATAACATGGAATCAATACATCAACACGCTTACAGTCTGCTACTAGACACCGTAGGAATGCCTGAGCTTGAGTATAAGGCGTTTGCAGAGTATGAGGCTATGGCAGATAAGCATGAGTATATTGACGCTGTACGAGTCACTAAGGGCGATAGACAGTCCATTGCAAAGGCTCTAGCTATTTACTCTGCTTTTACTGAAGGGCTACAGTTATTTTCCAGCTTTATCGTATTGCTAAACTTCCCACGCTTCGGTAAGATGAAAGGTATGGGACAGATTATTACATACAGCATACGTGACGAGTCTATGCACGTAGAAGCCATGACTAAATTATTCAGAGAGTTTATTCAAGAGAACATTGAACTGTGGACTGATGACTTCAAAGCTGAGATCTATCAGGCATGTCGTGAAATGGTTGACCTAGAGGATAGGTTCTTGGATCTTGTGTTTGAACAAGGCGACATACGTGGACTAACAAAGAAAGAGATGCAGCAGTACATCAGATACATTGCAGACCGTAGGCTACTACAGCTAGGATTGAAACCTAACTACAATGTAAAAGATAATCCGCTAGATTGGCTTGATGATGTGTTGGGTGTAGAGCATCAGAACTTCTTTGAAGGCCGTGCAACTACATATATGAAGGCGGGGCTGCGTGGTAACGTAGAGAAAGTGAAGTTCGCATGAAGGAAGGTAACATTATATCTTTCAGAGTCTTCATAGATGAGAAAGGGGTACTTATGACAGAGTACTCCCTTCTTCCTCTAGCTAAAATAAAGAATGTATTTGAAGGTGAGGATGTTGCATCTATTGAAAAGATAATAAAAGAACTAGATCCTCTATTTAAAAATATGCACCATGAGTTGTCAGAAGAGTTGCAAGCTTTGCAATAGTTACCATTTTACACGATCAGCCCAGTAAGCTGCTGACATCTTACCTTTCTTAATGTTCTTAGCGTGACGCGCTTTGAAAGACTTACGCTTAGCTTTCATCTTAGCTGACTCACCTGCTTTAGGTTTACCTGCTGTCTTAGCTCCTTTCTGTCCAAAACGAATAGTCTTTATTTTGTCCCCTTCTTTGGCTACTACGATATGAGACTTCTTTGGATGGCTAGGAGTTCTCTTTGGTTTATTAAAACCAGATACACCTGCCCTCGCTAGTCTAGGATCACGCTTAGACTTCCCGCCTTTCTTATAATCTTCTCTCATTTCTTTCTATAGCTCCTTGTCTTCTTCGCAATCTTCTTAGGCTGCTTGCTGTGTTGCTTGCCCTTCTTAGTGTCTTCACGCTTCTTACGTGTAGTTGCTGCGTATTCTTTATCTGACAAAGCTTTGATGGCTGCTGATGGCAGATAACGCTCACCTGTTTCACTAGACTTCTTACCAGACTTAGTTCGCCACTTCTGCTTTGTCCAAGCTTTCAAAGACCTTTGAGATTTTTTAAGTGCCATTACTGCTCATGCCTCTTGTCTTGTTGTTGCTTTATCCACTCTGCAAAGTCTTTATTAGTTTGATGTTGCTGTGGTTGAGCCATTACTTATACCCACCACCTGCGGCTTTGTATTGTTTAGCAAGCATCTGGGCTTTACGCGCCGACCACTGTCCCGGCTTTCCGCCTTTTGAACTAGCTTTAATCTTGTTAAATAGTCGCTTACGCATAGTAGGCTTGGTATAGTTACCAGCCTCATTAACCCTAGATTTAGTTTTCTTTTTAGCAGCCATATTATTCCTCTTTCTTTGCTGGATCTCTAAATAGTATTTTACTTCCTGCATCAGATACATTGATCTGACGAACCCTACAATAAGTTTTAAAATAATTATTGTTACTTAACAGAGCATTATTATCTGCAACTGATTGACTGTTCAAGGCAGCAGAGTATTCTAAACAAGAAGTTAGTTCTCTAAAATAAAACTCTTCTCCTGTAACTTGTCCCCTTTCTAGTATGATGAGGACAAAGATCATCATAGTCATGCTCTTATATCTACCGTATATTTTAACTGACTTTTTATTTTAAGTATAGTCACCATGACTTGCCCGTTCCTATACTCGTAGTAGAACTGCTCATACTGGTTAACAGCCTGTACGTCATCTTTACCTGTGACAGTTTGATACTTCATGGAGCGTATGTCACGTACCTTATCTAATACCACATAGTCGTGTGCATTTACACTGTTAGGAAAAGGAGGTATAGCTTCCACTACAGTCTCCTTTTCTTCTTAACAGCTTCTGTTTTAACAGCAGTAGGTTTACGCAAGTCCCAAGTAAGAAGTACTAACTTGATGTCCCACGCTGTTCCAAGTACTCTTGGGCCTTGGTTGCGCACATACACTTCCGCACCGTATCCGCATTGCCCTTTGTTGAACAGCAGCCACTTCCTTGCGACTTCGTGGCGGTACGATGGTGGTTGCACATAGCGTAACATCCTGTACTCTCGCATGTCGCAGAACAAGTTTGGGTTTTCTGGGTCATAGTCTATTTGGCTAAGAGAGCTTGAACCAGTGCGGCGATCTGTTCGTTTGTTTTCTCTTGAATTTTTTCCTGTCGCTCCAAGCTGGACACGATGGCCTCCACTTTGGCGCTCGTCACTGCCTGTGCTTGACCGTTCTCCTGTGCCTTTTTTGCAGCCTCCTCCGCTATAGCTGCGATACGCTCACGATCTTCTGAAGCATGTGCAGTATTAGCTTGTAGTACACCCCAAGCAACTGCTAAGCTTACAGCCGCTGCTGCTATAGGTAGTCCCCATTGGGGTATCTTAATAGTTCCATCACTCATAGTTATTTCCTTTTATTCATTATTCCCATTACAGACCTAACACCAAATGATGCAGCAATAATTACAGATAAACTGTACTGGTACCAATCTGGCATAGCTTCTAAAGCTTCAAAACCTGCTTGAACGTAACCTACAGTAGCAGGAAAGAAACATAGTATAAGAGGCACACTAAATAAAAGTGTAAGCCACTCATCCTTCCAAGACTGATTAGACGCTCGCGCCATTGCAGTCTCCCAATCAGCAGCAGATTCAGCTTGCTTTACCATTACAGCAGCTTCTGCTTCTGCCTTTGCCTTAGTCTTGGCAGTCTTCCCTTCTAGCCAAGTACCTCCAAGTTTTACTAATCCATCAAGCACTGGAATCGCCATCAGCCTCTTCCTCTTCTATCTCATTGATAATTATTTCTTGCTGCTCTTCAAACATTAAACGAAAATCTTCAAGCTGCATGAAAGGCATATTGTGTTTAGCTTGATGCAGTTGATAAGTCTTGTAGACTTTACCCAGAAGATCCTCAGTGTAAAAAATCATTAGTAACTCCATACGTGTGGCCTTGGTCTACCTTCAGAATCAGGTAGGTCATCTAGGTGTATAAATCGTACCCCTCCTTTCTGACTTACCCCTATCCCTGTGAAACCTGCCTCTAGAGCGCCCTGTAAGAGCCTGTAAGCGTTTTTATGGGATACCGCTATATCTACAGCCCTTCCTGATGCATGTGCGCCAGCGGCCTTTTTACGAGCTTCTATGGGGTGGTCTGGGCAACGGTAGGCAGAAGTGATAGGAAAAGGGAAGCCCATCTTGTCTCGTAGCTTATCTATCTTCTGCATGAATGCAGGATCAATACCCTGTTCTTCACAGTGTTTACATTCTAGTTCTTTCTCTGAAAAATATTTGTACATATGTATCCCTATTAGAAGTAGCAGCGGTATCGTTGCAAAAAAAAATATCTAGCCATTTCTCTTCAAGGCTCTAAGAACCTTGCCACCTTTGGAGAAAAGAAAATCTTTCCTGTCTCCTTTTATTGCATTCTTAACTAGAACCAAAGGCCCCACTTGAATAGCCTCTTCACCTCCTATTACAGGATCTCCTGTTCTCCTATCAAAAAAGTAAGAATGTTTCATAGGGTTGAATCCAACTTGAGTCCATTCAGGGTCTTTTAGATATTTTTTAGCCAAAGAAAAGTTCTCTTCATCTGTCCTATTAACAAGGTTTCCACCTATTCTTGCAAAAGGTTTTTTGTCGTATTGCTTTTTCAAAGCAGCAATTTGTTTTTTACCTTCAGGTGTAGTGGCATCAATTAGTTTACCTTTGGACATATCCCCTGTTCTAAAACCTGTTCTTAATGCACCCTGTTCTGCAAGACGATCTATTTCTGCTTTCATTTTGTCGCCTTCTCTTATATCCAGAGAAGCTTTCTGCTTGCTAGGACTCATTGTTAAATCAACATTTGTTATGGAAACTGTTCCTCTATGAGAAGTAACTCCTCCTTTAGTCTCGTCGTGTATAGTAGGAACCCAAGCACTATCTTTTTTCCTTAGATATGCGGGAATATCTAATCGTATTCCAACTTGTCTTCCTTCAGGTATCTCTACATTTATCTTCTTCTTTTTATCTGACGCTAAAGCTTTAAACATTTCGTCATAAGTAGCAGGAGCAGGTATATCTTCGTAAGGAGCTATTGTATCGTCAACATCAGTACTGCTAACCTTAGTAGGTTTAGGACTGCTTACAGTCTCTTTGAACATCTCAGGAGTCTCACCCTTATTGATAGCAGATGTTAAATCATCAAACTCTTTAGTAAGTTCTTCTGTACTACGTTGAGGAGTATCATCCATGAAACCTCTAGTTGCTTTAGATACCTGCCTAGCAACAAGACTACCTAGACCAAATCCTAGCCTACGCAGAGGATCTACTTCTCCACCACCTACAAAGCCCAGCCTACGCAGAGGATCTTCCTCATCTACAAAAGCTGTACCTGCTTGTTGATCGTAGGGCATACCTGTCATCTTATCTATGCGCTGATCAGGCTCTTCAGGTGCATTAGGTACATTTTCTATGATGCCACCCTTTGCTCTGTTGGGTCTGTCTTCTGGCATATCAAAACCAAGACGCTCTCCGTACCCTATGATTTCTCTTCCAAAAGGAACTACTCTAGCAACATCTGATACGGCTCCTTCATAGTCCTCTGCTTCTACATTCCTTTGAACTTGGAACAGAGTATTTACAAAGTTTTCAGCATAAGAAGCTGAAGGTGTTAAGCCTGAAACAAATTGTCCTCTTTTCCCTGACTCAATAGTTCTAAATAATTTATCAATCTGCCAAGGTAAGTAGTTACCTGATAGCTCCATTGATTTCTTTGCAAATTGTGTATAGCCTTCGTAAGTATCACTGTACTTGGGTTCGTCTGGATTGTAGCTAGGACTAGTGAACTCTCTTAAACCTTGTACTCCTCCATATACACCAGTAAGAAGTAATGCTCTAAGAGCCAAGGCAGCATCTCCATTCTCTACACGTTCAATCAAACTATTAGTCTGTGATGTTTTAGCTTGCGCCCAGCTAAGGAATTGTCCTAGTGATCTAATGTAAGGATTTTTACTTTGAGTAAACAGTAGACGATTGCCTACCATAGGTACAATAGCATCTCTATCTGTTTGCTTTTGCCCTACTCTATCAAGAATAACTCTACCATCATCTGAATTAAAAGCTGCTTGTACAGTCTTGTACTTCTTCAAAGTTGTTAAATCAGAAGCAGACAACCCTAGTGTTTCCATTTCTTTCTTAACACCCGAACTTAGCTTTGACTTCTTAGAGATAGCGTAAGCTCTGTTGACACCTGTATCGTATGCAAAGCCTCTAGCTGCTCTAGTCAATGGAGCAAGACCCACAAGATTAAAGAATCCTTTATTAAACTGTCCTAAATTATGATGAAAGTTATTTAAAGGATCTCCACCTTGAGTCATTAATGCTGTGTACTCTCTTTCCCATCCTAGATCATATTTAAAATTAGCTTGCTTAGAGAAAGAGGGAGTCTTCCCTGCTTTTTGTACTAATGCTTTAGATGCAGCACCAAAGCCACTATTCTGGAATGGTTGAATAAGATCACCCAACGATGAAATAGTAACCCTTGTTAAATAGGTAGAGTTGGCTAGGGTAGTTAGTAGGGGAAGTACAGTCTGACCTACTATCCCTGCTTTGTCTGCTCCATAAGTGCCCCAGAATGTGTCTATAGTGTCGTAAAGATACTTCTTGTAATCTTCTCCAAACTGTCTTTTGTCAGTACCAGCCGCTTCAAAAGCTTCATCTACTTTACCTAACATAAAATCAAGAAGCTCGCCTTGTGCGCCGAAGGTTCTAGCAAACTCTCTTCCCTTTATTGTTCTATCTGCATATGTAGCAAATACTTCTTGAGCGTCTAAATTTATGTAGCCCTGTTCTGCTAAAAACTTTCTAGCAGCAGGGTCTTGTATAAGACGGTGCTTTTCAAAGTGATCTTCTAAAGGTCTGAACTTTCCTTGACTAAAAAAGTTATCTCTAGTTATTTGTACTTTGCCTTCGTACTTCTTGACTCCCGTCATAGCCTCAAATATTTTATTAACTTTTTTGTTTAAGTCAGCTTCTTTAATTTTAGGACTCTGTATTCTTACTGCTTTTAAGAGTGCTTGTCTAAACGCTTCTTCATTCCCACGTATAGCGTCCATATTGTAAAGCTGTGCCATACCATAGTTATCACCAAGATCAGAAAACTTAATTCCAACGGCTTTTACACTATCAGCAAGCTCATCTCGTTGTTTAGCAAGTAAAGGAGCAAGCCTACGAGCCTCTGCTATTTGGCTCTCAGTTAAAGGATCTAATGAACCATCAATACCTCTGTAGCCTACTTTAATTTTATTTAAATCAAATCCATTTATAATCTGTCCTGTAAGCTTTCTGATGTTTAAATCTTCAGAAGCTTCACCTAAAGTGTCTACTACTTGACCTATAAACTTTCTAGTCTCTCTACTGACTCTAGCTTCAACAGAGTCAGTGCCAGAGCCGGGACGCTGTAGTAGCATGTTGCCTAGTATCTTAGCGTACCCTCCCATAGCATCTAGCTTAGTAGCAATAGTTCCTGCACTGTGCATCTTTACAAGCGTTCTTATGTTTCTACCAGCACCCTCGTCTATCATCATGGCACCGTCTGCTTTCTGTACAGCCGTAAGATTCGATTTTCTTAAATTACTGTGATACCTTCCTGTTATTGCACCAGCAATCATTAGACCAAGAGTAAGCCCATCATCGTCTTCATCGCCAATAATTCCGCTTGCTGCAAAACCACCTAAAGCACCCACTATAGGTCTAGTTCCTTCATAGAGTATTTTAGACATTAAACTATTAGTAAGTTCTCCTGATGAATTTAGTTCTTCAAGAATAGCACCACTAGAGTCTGTTTTAGTTAACATGACATCTAGTTGAGTATCAAAGTATTTCTTCTGTGCAAGCTGTAAATTGTTTTGTGCCTGTGCAAGTTGCCTTTCTAGTTCAGGCTTGTCAGCTTTCTTTGCTTTTCCAACTTTTGAACTTAACGCAGCAACTACACGTTTAGCTTCTACAATAGGCTGAGTAACGTAAGACAAAGGAGGATTTTTTGTTCTTGATTGTTCTATAGTCTCCTGCTTAACTACTTTTGCAGTTGCTCTCTGCAAAGCTTCTACTTCAGTGTCAACTAGAGGCTGACTGTATCCAGCTAAACGTCTGTTATGCGCTCTAATTAGATCACGCATAGGACTTGTTGAGCTAACTTGTATTGGTTCAGGTTGTCCAAACCACTGCTGTCTTTGATAAGCTTTTATTACTTCTCGCATAGAGGGCATAGCAGCTTCGTTAACTTGATCTGGAGAATCAGGTATAATCTGTGCAATATCATCTGCTTCCATAGGCACTCTTGAAGCAGCCTCTTCAGAGACTTCTGTTGCTTCTTGTCCTACACGCTGCCTAATACCAGCAGATAGGCCACTTATTCCTCCTGTTAAAGCAGCACTTATTCCAACATTAATAGGATCAACTTCGCCATAAACTATCTTGTCTCGTAAAGCTGCGTCTGTTGCCCCAAAAGCAGCACCAAAGCCAGCACTCGCTAACTTTCCTGCCTTTTCCACCCTAGTCCAAGGCATAAGCCAAGGCAAAGGATCAACCAGAGCAGTGCCTACCCTACCTGTAAGAATAGCACCATCTTCTTGCTCTTCATCTATGCCAAAGAACTTAGGATTTGATCTGAATACATCTCTTTGTCTCTTACTTTCTACTCTAGAAAGAGCTTCATCCAAAGTAAGATCAGTATTAAAAGCACTATCAAATAAGGCAGTTCCCATTCTAACAATGTTACCGCCCAGCATAGTTTCATCAGAAGCACCAAAAGCTAACTTTTCAGCAGTCGTTACTTCAGTGGGGTCGAAAGTCTTATCTACTACCCCAGTAAAATCTATGTCACCAAAATCATACTCAGCCATTAAGTAATCTCATTTATAATGTAATTTTTTTCTTCTTCTGTTAAAGTATCAGACCCTTCTATATTAGCTACAGTTCTGTCTTTAATAGGCCCAGTTAGAGGGAGAGTTACGCCTCTTAGGTTAGTTATATCTTTAACAAACTGCTCTGCTTTCTCACTAGGAGCAGGAGTATCATCCACACTAGGAGCAGGAGTATCATCCACACTAGGAGCAGGAGTATCATCGTCAATACGAGAAAGCAAAGACGGTCTTTCAGCCGAACCAAGTACAATCTTGCTGGGTGATGCATCAGCTACTGTTCTTCCTCTTTCAAGAACCTCTTGCTTTTGACGTTCACTACCCCCTGCCAAAAGCATCTCTTCTCTTGCTTGCTCTTTCTCTTTTCTTATTTTTTCTCTATTTTCTCTAGAAAAGTAAGCAGTTAAATCTGAATAGTCTTCTTTTTGCTTTTCAACTTTAGAAAGTTTACGATTTATTTCGTCGTAAATAGCATTATATCTTTTATTACTAGGATCAAAAATAACTGAAGAGTACTGAGGATTGGCTTTTAATATTTGTTGTTTCATAGCTGCTATGGCAGAATCAAATTCTTCTATTTTTTGGCGACGAGTAAGGTCAGGATTAATAGAAATATCTTGACCTACTCGAATTAACTCATCCATTATTTCTCTATTAGCAGCACTGTCATCTGTTGCTAAATTCAATACTGTCCTTTTAGCTGCTGGTGTATCAGGATCAGTTGGTTTCTTTTGTTCAATCACTGTCGCTTGCTGCTGTGCGATAGCTAGTCTTTCATCTAAATTAGATCCAAAGATAGAATTAGGATTTTCCTCTGTTACTAATTTAATATCGTTATTTATAATACTTTCAGCTAAAGCTGCTACTCTATTTTTGAAAAGAAAAGCATCTTTTTGAGCACCTTGAAGAGGATATTTATCACTTAAATAAGCAGACTGAACTTTTTGCTCTGCCATGTCATAAGCTGCTGAATATATTTGTTCAACTTGTTTATTATCTAGGTCATCTCCTGCAAACTCTCTAACAGCTTCTGGAGTAGTTTCCCTAACTAACATTTGTGCAACAAAATTTGACTTATCCTCTTTAGTTACAGAAAAAGACAAGGCATTTTGTTTAACTTGTTTCCACTGATCAACTGATAAAGGTCTATCTTTGTTTGCAAACACAGCATTTTCGTACAAAGCTTGCTCAGCCCCTCCTTTATTCAGAATATTAGTGCGTAAGGTTAACTTACTTTTATACTGATCTAATGCTTGAACTACTGTTGCGTCTTGTGTATCAAATAAAGAACTAATGACAGGGCTACTAAGACCGTACTCTTCTCCAGCAGTGTTTAGTTCTTGTAACTTTAGCATATCAGCATCTGTTAAATTTAATTCATTTTTTAAATTAGTAAGCTGCCTTTGAGAATAAGTATCATAAGACTCTCTCTTTAAGAATCTTTTAACCCACCTACCTGCTGCTTGACCTATGTTCTGAGAAACAGGATTGTATCTAGCTAATGCTGCTTTTCTTTCGTCTTGTGTAGCAGTCTTTAATAGAAAAGATCCTGTGGCTTGATGTTCTGCGTAGTCTTCGTCAGCTTTTTTATCTCTAGCTACATAATAGTTTTCTAGAAGAGTCTGGTACCCTGCATTTGATTCGTAGTTTTCTCCAAAACGCTTCCTTCCCATTCTTTGAAGTTCAGGTAAGCTGATAGCATCAGTAGCTGTTTTGTAATAGTTTACTCCTCCACCTTTCCTTACTTCTTTATCTGTAGCAGACCAGTTTGTTTTAGCAGTGTCTATAGCACTCATGCTGGCAACAACACCCGCTCCCGGCCCCTGCTTTGATCTACTATAGAAATCAGAAGCAGCTTGCTTAAAAGGCTCTGAGATGAAATCAGTTACTGTTTTACCTAATGCACCTGCTACTGGAGTTAAAGCTGCCGTAAGAAGCTGCTGACGAGATTGCTCCCTAAGAAGTTTTCTCATCTCATCTTCTCTGTCTTGAGCAGCAGTAGCAAACCCTGTACCTAACGCTTTGAAAGCCTCACCCAAATCAGCCATTATTGTTCTCCTCTAGGTGCCAGTAGTGACATCTTTTCTTGAATAGGTTCTGGTAATACTTCTTCTGTTCCTACGTCTTTTATCTGACTCATAGCCTGTTGCATTATTCCAGTAGGCTCTGCTTCTTCTTCTTCATCTACATCGCTTGTAATTACAAAATCTATATCTTCTCTTTCACAAAGAGCGGCAAGCATGTACACTAAAGGCTCTGCTAGAAGCAGCATTAGATCTGGGTTAAATAAACCATCTTCAAATCCTTTGTATAGAAAAATCTGTACAAGCTCCATGATAGGCATACCACCTGCAATAGTGCTTAATAGTTTTTCGTATGTGCCTTCTTCTGTAAAAGTAGCAAAGTAGTAGTCCAAAGCATCAGCAAGCTGAGTATACTGTGGAGGCTTTTCATATGGAGCGGGGTTCTCAGGATCATTAGCTAAAGATTCTCCCGGCAAGGGCCGCTCTAGCTTAGAGGCTCTATCCATAAAAGCATTTTCAATTTCACTATCGTCGTACATTACTTCAGCCATAATTTATTTCCCTGAAAAAGCTTTAAGTCTATTCATATACAAAGCCCCTACGCCAAAGGCTCCATTAGAGGCTCCTATTCCGTCAAAATAAGGAGTGTTGAATTGAACAAACTGCTGATCATCTGTCACAGGAGTCCTAGCTGCTGCGGCAGCACCTGCTACATTAGCAAACTGTACCTGTGGTGCATAAGACATTGACATAGGTGCCTCGTATTCAGGAGTGCCTTCTATAGCTTGCATAAGTGCTTGACCAGCCATTTGTCCCGGTACTTGTGTAATACTCTCACCTACATTTTCAACAGTTTTTGTTAATCCTTTTGCTAGTAAACTAGGAGGGGGAGTCACGGCTTCTTCTGGTACAGGTATTCCTCCTGTGTCTACTACTGATCCTGCTTCGACAGGAAGATCAGCGGAGACTTTATCAATGTCTGCTAAAGAAGCATTCTTAGGAAGAACATTAGGATCAAAAGCAGAACTACTTGCGAAAGAAGAAACATCTGAAGTAAAATCAGAGAAATTCTTAACTAAAGCATCAGAATAGTTGCCCCAAGCTTCCTTCATGCCAATATTCTCCATTCCCGGCATTCCTAGTTTTCCTCCAATGTACTTACCTGCTTGTCCGAAGAACTCAGTAACACCACTAGTTAAAGTTTTAAATCCACCTTTAACCATGTTACCAAACTGTGCAGCCTTACCTAAGACCCATCCTGCTCCTCTTACAACAGAACCAGCTATGCCTCCTAATGTGCTTTGTGCAAGTGTACTTCCTATTCCACTTAACATGCCGCCAAAGCCTACACCTCCTGTAAGAATGCCAATAGCTACTTGTCCTACTATGCCAATCTTATTCATAAACTTACCAAAAGATTTAAAAGTTTTCTTTACACTTTTACCAATCTTTTTAAAGGTCTTCTTTACACCTTTCCAGATATTACTAAAAAATCCCATTGTATCTCCTATATATCGTCAAGTAAGCCAAATATTATATTTCTTTGAGCAGCTAAATTCTTATTAGTTAAGAATGCCTCATTGCCAAGAGCAGCATTGATTACATTAACTTTTCTATCTATATCAGCTTGTCCTGCTTGGAAATTAAAAGCAGCTTGATCTCTTAACTCTTGCCACATCTGAGCCTGTGTAGTCTGTTGCATACTAAAAGCAAAACCTGCTGCTTGTTGGTTAGCTGCGTTCTGAGCAGCAGTATCTATAGTGTTAGCCTTTCTACGCCATTCTACATTAGACTGCTCTACAGCCTGTGCATTAGCAGCATTCCATTGATCAGTTCTAAACTGTAACTCTTGATCAAATGTTGCAATCTTAGCTGCTATGTCTGCATTTGCTCTATCTGCCTCTAATGTATTTGCTGCCTCTAGTGCTGCTGCTCTATTAGCTTCTGATGCGTTAAACTGCTCCATAGTGTTAGCTTGAGCAGTGTTAAACTGGTTCATGTTTGCTTCCATGTTAGCTAAGAACTGATTAGTTTGATTTTCAGATGTAGCATTGAACTGTCTAGCTGCATTCGTAGCTGCTTGATCAGATAGTATTCTTTGTTGCTTCATCTGCTGATCTAATACAGTTGCTTGTTGCTTATTGCTAAGGTTTGCCATATCCATCTGTAAAAAGTTCTGAGCATTTGCAATAGATACCTTAGTACGAGCATCTGCATTCTGCATATCCATCTGTGCCATAGCTGTAGCATTCTGCATTGCAGCTTGTTGACGATTATCAAGATCCTTCATAGTCATAGATTGCATAAACTTACTATTTGCTAACTGTACCTGTTGCTCAGCATTGAATTGAGCTATATCCATGTTCGCATCAATCTGTGCATTAAACATAGAAGCAGCTTGTTCGTTACTTAAATTAGCAAGACCCATCTGCTGTGCAAGCTGTGCATTAACCTGTGCTGCTTGCATCTTCTTTTCGTAAGTCTGTAACTCTGCAACATTCTGAGCATTCATACTCTCAGCATCTGCTTGGTTCTTAGCAGTAAGATTAGCTAAAGATACTTTTTCGCTCGCACTTAATTGTGCGAGTTCTGCACGTTGCCGAAGCTCTGTATTTTCAGACATTATCTTTGCATGAGTTGCAAGTTCTTGTAGTCTGAATCTATTTGCTTCTGTAAAGTTTGCAGTATCTGTAGCAGCACGTTCTTGAAGATTAGCTAACTCCATTTGCTGCTCAGCATTCATATTAGCTATGTCCATCTGCTGTGCTAAATTAGCGTTAGTCTTTTTAAAGTCTACAAGAACATTAAGATTAGCTAGTCTCTCTTGATTAGCAGCAGTCATCGTGTCTCTAGCTGCTGCGTTTTGATTTGTTAAGTTAGTTAACTCAACCTGCATTTCAGCAGAAAGATTAGCCTTCTCCATATCCTGCTGTAGCTCAGCCTGACGCATAGTTCGATTAACTTGAGCTTGATAGTTAGCCAAGCGTGTCTGCTGCTCAGCACTAAGATTAGCGGCTCCTGCTGCATTCAAAGCTTGTAAGTTTGCAAGGTCTGTACGAGTAGCTGCATCTAAGTTAGCTAGTGCAGTTTGTTGTCGTTGACTAGACTCTTGTGATGCTCTTTGCTGTGCAGCTTGGAAGTTAGCTAGTTCAGTTTGCTGCTGCTGTTGAGCAGTTAAAATAGTTGCTTCTTGTCTGAACTGTCCTTGTTGTACTTTAATCTGCTGGGCCATCTGTGCAGTCTGTGATGCTGCTGTTTGACGATTGGCAAGATTTTGCATACGTAACTGCATAGTCTGCTGTGCAGAGGTAAGATTAGCTTGTTGCTGATTACTTAGGTTCTGTGCAGCACGTTGCTGAAGGGCCTGTGCGTTGCTCTGAGCCATAGGTAATGCACTCTGTATAATAGCATTGAAAAGAGCGTCACGGCCTACTGTGGACGCTGAGAGGCCCCTCTGAGCCATCTGCTGCTCTATTGCCGCTACTGCTGGTCTTGCCCATGCAGGAGTCTTACCTTCTTCCATCCCAGCCAGTAATTGTTCCATTTGAACAGATACTAAAGCTTCTTCAGGAAGGGCTGCTACGGCTGCTGTTACTTGAGGATCTTCACCAGTATCTAACTGAGCCTCTACAGTAGCAGGATCTTCTGCAATAGCTGCTGTGACTTCTTTAGGCATGTTAGCTACAACAGCAGTCATATCTGCCGCTGCTGCTGTACGTGCAGTGCCTGTAACAGCTTGCATAGTTGCAGCCTGTGCAGTAGGAATACCACCAATCTGTGCAGCATCTCCTTTAGGCGCTTCACCTAGAATAGCTTCACGGCCTTCTAAGTCTACGGAAGGCGCGTCTCCTAGCTCCTGTGCAATCCTAGAGGATGCTTCGCCTACTTGTGCAGTTCTACGCTCAGCTAATTTAAATTCAGGTATGTCATCTAGATTTGTACCTTCTTTAGATACAATATCCATTAAATCTTGTCGTTCACGTTCTGAAATAGTCTGTGCAATACGTGTAGCTACTTCGGGATCTTCAGCAACTACAACCTCAAAACGCTCATCAGTCGTTACTGCTGTAGCGTAGTCTCTAGCTTCTGGCCTAGTAGCTGCTGTAGCCATTGCTTGTTGTTCAGCCGCTGTGTCTCTTTCTACTGCCTCTGCTCTTTCAGTAAGAGTAGCATCTTCAGCTACTGCTTCTTTTGATACAGTGCCTTGTGCAGCTACAGTTGCTGCTAAATCATCAGCTTCCTTTGCAGTTACTTTAGCTGCTGTAATATCAGTAGGAGTAGCTGCTTGATCCACTGTTCCTTTTGTTGTTTCTATTGCTTGAGCTTCTATTTCGTCAGGAACAGTTGTAGCTGTTCTTGCTGCCATCTTTTCAATATCTGTATCAGGAGTTTCAAGATCAGCACCATCGCCTATTTTAGCTACATCAGCTTTAATATCAGTAGTAGGAGTAGTATCAGCAGGAGGAGTAGTATCAGCAGGAGGAGTAGTATCAGCAGGAGGAGTAGTATAAGCAGGAGGAGGAGTGCCTGTGTCTTTACCGTCAGCTACTCCACCTACAAAATCAGTTCCCGGCTCTAAACCAGCTACAATAGCCCGTGCCTCTGCAAGTATTTCAGCATCAGTTTTTACTTTAGCAGCAGGATCATTAGCAGCTATTTGTTGTTCTGCTAACGCCAAACCTTCCGCTCTTATTTCTTCAGCAGTTTTTACTTTAGAAAAAGGATCATTAGTAGCTTTTTGTTCTGCTGCTTGGGCTAAACCTGCGGCTCTTATTTCATCAGCAGTCTTTGCTTTAGATTGCTGAACATTAGTTGCTTCTTGTAATTCTGTTATTGCAGCCTGTAACTGTTCAGTAGTAGTTGCAGGATTAGCTTGAGCAGCTTGTAAGTTAGCTAATGCTTTTTGCATATCATTAGCTGGTGTAACTTGTGCTGTAGTTTGAGCAGGTGCAGCAGCTTGTGTAGTCGCTGCTGTAGTCTCCGCAGTCGTAGTAGTCTGCTTAGGCTCTTTTTCTTTAGGTTTTGTGGCAGGTACAGGCGGTGGAGGAGGTGATTCAGCTTGTTGAAATCCTCTTCTACCATATGTTCTTTCTAAGCGATCACGCATAATAGAGCCTAAATTATATTTAGCTCTTTTCTGCTTTAAAGCCTTTAAAACTTTTTTATTATTTCTACTTGCTCTTTTCTTACTCATGTCTTATCCTAGCTGTGTAACAATTACAGAAGCTGCGCCTGTAACAACTACAGTTACAACTAACCAAGCCAACCTTTCCCATCGTGCTGCATGACTGTCAGCAACCTTTTTTAATTCTCGCAACTCTATTACGGCTTCAGCCCAACGCTCACCACATTCTTTTTCATGTTGAGCAATCTTGTCTAAAGCCTCTAAAGCTATGTCCATTTCAGTTTTAACAGTCATACTTGTTTTCACCTATTGCTTAGCTTTGCCAATGTTAAGTGCAATTACGTCCAGCAGCTTGTATGCCTTTGCTACCCATACGTCATCCTGTGGCGTAGGAGTTAAGGCAGCTATTGCAGACGCTAAGGCTACAGCAGCGGTGAGTACGTTGAATACGTCAAATATATATTCCATGATTACGCCTCGTATGCTTCAGCAGCGGCAATGGCTGTGTCTACTGTAGACATATCCTCATCGCCCCAATCTTCTAAAGCCTTCATGTGTGACAAGTATCCAGAGCTACGCATAACGCGCTCTTTCTTTTCTTCACCTGTCATGTCGTTACAAAAGTCATTGTCATCATCAAGACAGTTAGTGATTACGCTTACACTGCCCAGCATTGCTGAGTAGTCCTGTGCTTTTTGCTCGTCAGAGCGTGCTTCTGATTCAGCCATTATTAGCCTCCTTAGTTAGATTCTAGCGCGGCAATACGCGCAGTAAGTGATTGAATGATTGCGTCTTGGTCTTGAATTGCTTTGACAAGGATTGGTACGAACTTGCTGTACTGAAGACTGTATTGTTTACCATCTTCTGTAACAGACACAGTTAAGTTCTTTTTGCTTGCTAAATCGTAGCCAGCAGCTTCTTCAAGAGCTTGAACAGACTGAGCTTTG
>Ga0208425_1000247_pt1 | contig 18802 bp, 27 predicted proteins | sample DEB08_DNA_4_FD_185496 | JGI IMG/M metagenome (GOLD analysis project Ga0208425, IMG submission 185496) | Aqueous microbial communities from the Delaware River and Bay under freshwater to marine salinity gradient to study organic matter... | ecosystem: Environmental > Aquatic > Marine > Coastal ...
ATGCCATAGGTGTTATGAGTAAGAAATGCCCTATATAGATTTACAATGACAGGCAATTGTTACTCAATTGTCGGAACTGGTCAGAGCAATTAATAGCTCAATCCGGATCGCTGGACAAACCATTAGACAGTGCTAATGAGTAACCAATAGGTGAGTACAAATGTAGTCAAAAGGCAAGTTCAAAGAGCGGGCTTGAGTGACCTAGTATGTAGGAAGTATTGATGCCAGATTGGAATGAATAGATAGCTATTGTATACTCGGTGCTGTCATTGGATGCCACTATATGTATATAAAATGATGCCACATGGTCCCCCGAAACCACATGATATTCACAAAGGCAGAAAATGATCGCCAATGAGTTTCCGGGCACTCGACATAGGTTAACCCATTGAATTCATTGATAAATGCATGAAGTTACTCAGGGGGTGCATGGGCCACCGGCCCCCCTCGTGACGTTATACACGGAGCCGACATAAAATTTGGGGAAAATCCACATGCAAAAAGTGCCTAAAAAATAGGCAAAATGTATACCCGTGCCAGAATTTTTGGGGACAAAATCCACACGCACCAAAGAAAACACTTGACAACAGTGCCAACATGTGGTACAACTGTAGACATTGGGAGCAAGCAATAATCCAACATTGTTCTCAATTCAGCACGAATGCCAACATGGAGCAAACATGACAATCAGTAAGGAGACCCTACATTGGATAAATTCCAACAGCATTGTGGCTGTGGAAAGAGCAGACAGATACCGCACATCAGAAGACAAGCGGTTCAACATGCCTACCATATTAGTGAAGCTGGTAGCAAACAGTGGTGACACACGTATGGTTAGATGGGATGATGTAGCAGAGCAGACATTAGTGGTTGACATTGCTGCCCCCAGTATTGTATCATTACACCCAGAAGTAAACATCAACGAAAAGGACTAACAACAATGCCAACAAAAGACGACAATGGTAGCAATGGAAACATTGTGGACATGTTCACACGCGAACAATTGGAAGCATCAGACGTACAGCAGGAGGGACAGGATGTCATCAAGGAGTTCCTTGCACTAGCCGCACATTATGTTGGCACTGCCCCAGTAGACCCCGACAATGAGGACAAGGTATTAGCATCCAATATGAAGTCCTATATAGTGGTAGCAGTAGACAAGCAAGGTATGCTATCTCTGTCATCATCAGGAGTAGCACCACAGGATATCATTGGACAACTGGAACTAGCTAAACAATTCATCATCATGGATCACATGATGGCAGAGGAATGACACCATTAGCTAACACTCATGAGTAGTCATGGTGGCTAATACATCTAACCATGGGGGTATACATTTGTTAACACCTGTGTGTACCCTCATTAATAGGCATACCATATCATCAATATATCTAACCATGGGGGTATACACATGTATACTACTGCATACTAGGGGAGGGTGGAGTATATACTTTCCTTGGCGGAAAGCATATAACCAGTTATAACCATAGTTGTACCACATTTTAGTGCATTTGTCAAGCATAAAATGCATACATTGTGGAACTATTTTGTAAGTGATTGATGTTGTTGGGTTGTTTATTTGGGGTGCTGATGGGGTATTCATGGGGGATAAAAATGTTGGGTAGTTGTGCACTTTTTACTTGACAAACTTGTGAAAATGTGGTACAACTACAGGTATAGACTGGGAATGTAACCTTGATGGAAGAGGAGTAAGCTTTTGAGTCTTAGAAGTAAGTATCGTGGTTCTCGTGTTAGTCGCAGTGATGACCCCATTCGAGTTAATGTGGTGCATGACTACTTTGTGGGTATTGAAGCAGGTGTTGACGTAGATGCGTATCACTCTGATGTTCACTATGCGAGGTTGTATTTGAGGGATTGCACGGACTTCAGGGAGAAGTATGGATATGTTCCTTCACTGAAGCAAGTGGAACAGGCCTTGATACAGGAGTTTGGGCAATTGAGGGATGAGTATGATCCTTTGATGAAGTTGGAAGTTAGCTATGATGAGGATGATTTGTATGCCACTCATGGCTTTGTTAAAGTGCCTAACAGCACCGTCGAAGACCGAGTGAATAGTTGACTTGTACCTGCGGGGCTTGCTTGACTGTTTGCTACGCTGCCGTTCCTTGAGTACGTCCAATGTTCACAGATAAGGCAAGTGTTGACAGGTGACGGTGTGCGGGGAGGAAACAACTGTAACAAGTGCTTCCTCCCCGTTTTCTTGATGTAAGAGGAGAGTATCCATGATGAGGGCGTTGTTGGCTGTTGGGCTGGCTCTTATGGTTAGTGTTGTCAATGCTTCACAGGCTGAACGCAATGATATGTCTCGCAAAGGGGTGTTTCCTCACTGGATTGAACGTCATGTTGGCGACAATGTTCACTTCTTTTTTGCCTGTCGGCAACAAAGGCACATTCTGGATTTGCAGGAGATTGGTAAGCATGCCCATGCTGTTGGGGACATTCGATCATTCCATGCCGCTCTGGAGAACAGTGTTAATAATGGGGTCTGTTTTGCTTCCCAACATCCAATTACACAAATCGCTGTTGACATTGTTGACGCATTTAAAACATCGCACGGGCCGAAAGGCTCGCATTTGAAATACTGGGCTGTGGTCGTTAAGGTCATGAACCCTGAGAACCATGATCAATTCCTGTACGCAGGGGTTGACATTTTAGAACCTGAAGGAATTTAGTGTTATGACTACAAACAAAAGACCCTCTCATCCGGCTGACCTCCAAGATTATTACATTCGTAAAGCGCAAGGTAAACCACAGACGAGTGCAACTACACGGGCATATAAGTTTGCTACGAGGGAGGAGAAGGCTATTGCTTCTTCTAGCGCAGATACCTACATGAAGGATAGCACTGCCCCCAAGAAGTCAATTAATCCAAACTTGGACAAAGTACGCCCCAACCGAGCAGACCCTAAAAAGGTTCGTGGTGGTGTTGGCGGCGGTCGCACCAAAAAGAAGAAAGAAAAGTCTTGGAGAGAGGGAGTTACGGAAAAATTGCGTGAAATAGGAATTTCCCCTCTTTCACCCAAAAAAACTGAGGAGGAAAAACCCAAAGGAGCCGCAAAACCTCCAAAACCAACTGCTCGCCCTGACGCAAAGACAGGCAGCAAACTAGCGGCAACAACCCCACCAAAACCAACTCCTCGCCCTGCTAAAAAGAAAACCGAAAGCAAAAAGCAACCTTTGCCATACGGTGCAGCAAGCCCTAAAAAGCGGGCCTTCACACAGAAGCCTTCCCGCAAAACCACCAAAGGCTACAATGATAGCCGCGCAGATGTTGTTACCAAAACCATTGCAAAAGCAATTGGCGACACTCGTAGCTGGGACCAGATGGTGTCGGACAGAATCGCCAACCAGAAAATAGAGGACGAGAACCGATGACCATTAGATACCATCCTGATCTTGAAGCAAAGGCGGAAGCTTTCCGCAAGAGTGCAACTGAATCGGCAGATGCGGCTTACCAGCGCGCAAAACAGTTTGGCGACAGTGTTGAGGCAAAGATTGACGAAGTGCCGTCAGAGGTGCAAGCAAAAGTCCACTCTGAGTACCAAAAAGTGTCTGCAAAGATGGACGATGGTAGCAACTTCAAATGGGTTGCAATTGTTGGTGTTGTTGCAATTGTTGTTGGGGTTGTTGTTGGGGTTTTTGTTTAACAATGTCTGGTCGTCATCCACGAGTGGATACAACGCGGGGACAACTCGCCCTTGGAACTATCCAAAATGGGGAAAAACGTGTCCCTATTCAACTAACAAATGATGGGGCACTTGAGGTAGACGCACGCATTGATTCCTCATTGGTTTTAGAATTGCGGGAAACTAACAATCTGCTACATACGTTGATACATGAACAACAGATCACTAATCTGCTCCTGAAAGGCATTGGTCAGTAATGCCATCTAATAAAGGTGATAACTAATGTCTAATACAATGCTTGAAGGACCTAGCGGAAAACTTGTTAAGGTGCTTGGTGATAATCAGTTGAGTGTTATCTCTGAGTCTATTACGCCGGGGGCATACACCGCTTATTTTCAGCGCCACGTCACTATTCTTACTGGAGATGTAACACTTACGTCTGACTCTGAATCCATACTGTTGTGGATTAAGTATATACCCGCAAGTAACACAAAACTGTTTATCACAAACTACATTTTCACCAATGGTGATTCTACGGGGGGCGGCACAAACGACACTCGATTTACACTGTATAAAAATGGTACATCAGGAACTATTGTCAGCGGCGCAACAAATGCTACAGTGCGTAATCGTAATTTCTCCGGTCCAGATGTCATGCCGGGACTAGCTTATGTTGGTCAAGAAGGCCGCACACTCACTGACGGCACTAACGTGGGCATTGTGACTCTATCTAGCACTACACGCCGCCAAGAGATTGAACAAGCGGCAAGGCCATTTGTGTTGGAGCGCAATAACACTTTTGCAATCGGGTGTATCCCTCCTTCTGGTAACACAAACATGACTGTTCGGGCAATTGTGTTCGCATATCAAGCACAGATAGAAGAATAGGGGGGTACTGTTATCATGGAATTTAACATCAAGAACAACACGGATGGTACTCTAGCACGAGTAACAAATTACAACCAACTTTCTGTACGCTCTGAGTCTTTTGCAGAAGAGGCAATTGAATCCATCCGAGGAAACAGTTACATCTTTCATGCAGAATGCCACCTAGCAGCAGCCTCTTCTGGCGGTTTGTTGTACATCAAGAACACTTCCAACACAGACAGCATCCTTATTACCATAATTTACTTTGACGCACACACCCTCACAACCCCCGTCAAAATCTTACAAGTAAAGCAACCTGCATCTGTCAGCAACGGCACAGACAAAACTTCTTCCACATCTGATGGTATTATTCAGAAAAACTTTGGTAAACCTGACGCTTTGTCTGCTACGTTTGTTGTCAGTGATGGTTCCTCTGATATGACCTACACAGGTGGACAACAATCCCACGCGTTCTATCTTGGCAGCAACGCCAGTCAGCAACGCAATATGCGCGCAACAAATATCATCACCCCTGATACCACATGGTTGCTCGGGTGGTCTACCGTAGGTGTTGGTGGAGGTAACGCTACAAACGGGGAAACGATTGGGGTTAGTGTGAATGCTGTTGTGTTGAATCTAGCGGAATTTGGTGAAGGTTAGACATGACAGTAAATGCTGTTTTAGTTGATTCAAAGAATCATCAGGCTCTCCATTTTGAAGAATTGTGGAGAGAGACAGAAACTATCAGCGGAAATGAGGTATTTCTTGTTAGCACAAATGCTATGCAAACCCACGGAACCTACACAAACGTGCAACGTAGTAGCGCAGGGACAACAACAGTTACTACCCCTATATCAGGTGGGTGCATACAGATTACCGACCTTGTGTTAAACACTGAAAAACGAACAGGAGGTTCAGTAGAAATTCAATTTACTGACGGTACAAATTCTATTACAGTTTTTAAGGTGTTTTGTAACGATGCACCTGCCAACATTGTTCTCCCTGTTGTTGGTAAGTTTCGGGGATGGGTTAACGCTCGTTTGGATATGGTCGTTACTGGTGCTACGGATTGTTCTGCCACTCTAGGTTATGTAAAGTTACCTACAGGCGCTAGTTATGAGTCCTTTGTTCTAGGACAGTAAGGTTTTATTATGGCGAAATTAGAAAAGTACAATGCCCAAGGTAAATGTCCAAAGTGTTCTTCTTCTACAGTGAGTGTAGAATACAAGAAGATTCTTACTTCTGAGTCCATGTTGCGTAAGTGCAACAATTGTGGTTACCAATGGAAGGAAGCTCCCCATGACGCAAAATAAAGATATCATTCAAGAGGAAATCAACCGTATGCGTCGTGAATTGCAAGAAATGCAGCGCAAGTTGAATCGTCTTGAGGCTATGGACCCAAACCGCAATAAGCCCGTATGCAAATGTGTAAATGGGGAGTGTGTCTGTGGCAACAACTAAACGTAAAAAGGGACCAAACCTCTCTGTCGGCAGAGGTGAAAAACTTCCCGTCAGCAAGGGAGCAGGTTTGACTGCAAAGGGGCGGGCAAAATACAACGCAAAGACGGGGAGCAAATTAAAGGCTCCTGCGCCTAACCCAAAAACAAAGAAAGATGCGGCTCGTAAGAAGAGTTTCTGTGCACGAAGTAGCGGCTGGACAGGTGAACGAGGAAAAGCCGCCCGTAAACGTTGGAAATGCTAGCATGGTTGATGAAGTTAAAAGCGGTGCTGCAACATTCCTGAAGCAGTATTGGTTCATTATCACGGCAATCGTTGTTCTTGCTGGGGATTTCTCCGTTGGGCAGTATCGCCTACAGCAGAACCATGATCGCATTGTAGCTATTGAAAAACGCCTTGATCCCAAGGCATTTCAAGAGTACGGAGAGTTAAAACAGACTGTAAGGTCTCTGGAGCGTCGAGTACAACAACTCGAAAATAAACTTTGGGGTGGAAGATAAAAATGCCTGTACAAATTGAGCCTAGAGTTAGTTTAGGTAACATTCTTACTGCTGTGCTTGTTGTTGTTGGGGTAGTTGTTAGTTACACCCAATTACAGGAAGGTGTGGAAAGCAACACGAAGGCGCTTGAAGCCCTTAGAAATGTAGTTGCTGAAAACAGGACATTTCAGATTGAACAACGTGTTCGCGTTTGGGATAGAGTCGGTGAACTCGAAGGTAAGGTTACTGCTATGGGTAACAGCATTGCCAGATTAGAGGCTGGACAAGATTTCATTATTCGCCAAACAGAAAAAATTTCATCTAAGTTGGATAGTTTGATTGAAAGGAATGGCACCTAATGGCTGTTCCAAAAGCACCTAAAACCACCGTAGGCAAAAAGCGCGACTCAAAAGGTCAACTACGGGATTACGACAAGGAAAACGCTTATCGCAAACGCAACCAAAAGGCCAACACCCAGCGTACCCGCGACAAACGCGCCTTGTTGAAGGCAAAAGGCCTGAAAAGGGTTCCTGAAGGGATGGAAGTGGATCACACAACTAAGGGTGATAAAAAATTCAACGGCAAGAACTCAAAAGGAGTTCGCCTTGTTAGCAAAACTGCTAATCGAAAGAAACAACCTGCAAACAAAGGGAGGACAAAACGTGCCTAGACAATTGACTGAAAGACAGCAATCTTTCTTGGAGCATTTGTACGACATCCTTCAGAATGAACCGTCTGTTTCCAATAAGTACCGCGAAGCAGCTATTCGCGCGGGCTATTCCATCAACGAAAAAAGCAATCATGTAATGAAGATTGCTCGCAGCCTGAAAGATGAAATCACGGAGATGACCAAAGACCTGTTGGTAGAAGGAGGTCCAGAGGCCGCTCAGACGATGATAGACATCATGCGCGGTGTCCCCGGTAGTGATGGCTCCGCTCGTGACAGAATGGCTGCTGCTGGCAATATTTTGGACCGTGGCGTTGGTGTCACAAAAGTAGAGAAGATGGCAGTTGAGGTAAGTCCCGGTTTGATGTTTTTACCTCCTAAAGACGCACCCCAAACAGAAGAAGAGTAATAGTGGCTGAATACCCTACAGATAAAAATCGTAGAAGCAGTGCCAAATCGTGGAGTAGGGGAGTTTCCTCAAAAAGAGGAACACGCAGTCCTCGTGGCAAACTGATGTTGAAGCCCAGTAAGAAAGAGTTGCTGAAACAGGCTATTCAGGAGGAGAAAGCCAAACAGGAAGAACAGGATATCAAGGAACAGCTTCTTGAGGATCACAAGAACAACATTGCTAGGGATGATGAGGACAATGTTGTCTTCCGCCCTAACCCCGGTCCCCAAACCTTGTTTCTGGCTGCTCCTGAGAAGGAAGTACTCTTTGGTGGTGCAGCAGGGGGCGGAAAGAGCTATGCACTGTTGGCAGACTGTATGCGGGGGGTTATTTATTCGGATTATGTTGCTTTGATCCTGCGCCGCACAAACGACGAATTGCGCGAACTGAAGCAGAAATCCAAGGAGATGTACCCCAAGATTGACCCCGGTGCTAGATGGTCTGAAAAGAATAGTGAATGGACATTTAGTTCTGGTGCAAGAATATGGATGACCTATCTGGACCGCGATGATGATGTTGGTCGATACCATGGTCAGGCATTTAGTTACATTGCTTTTGATGAGTTGACGTATTGGCCTACTCCTTATGCATGGGATTTCCTGCGCTCTCGTTTACGGACAACCAACCCAAACATTACTCCATACATGAGAGCAACAACCAACCCCGGTGGGCCGGGACATTCTTGGGTCAAGAAGATGTTTATTGATCCTGCCCCATGGGGTAAAGCCTTTGATGCTACGGATATTCAGACAGGTGAAACATTGCTTAATCCTGAAACAGGACAGCCACTGTTTAAGCGCCGCTTCATCCCTAGCAAGCTTTCTGACAACCCCTATCTGGCAACCAGTGGGTATCTTGAAAGTCTGTTGGCCCTTCCAGAAGACAAACGTAAGGCTTTGTTGTACGGAAGTTGGGATGTTGCTGAAGGGGCTGCTTTCAAAGAGTTCAGCAGGGTGAAGCATGTCATTGAGCCTTTTGAATTGCCGTCAGGTGTCAAAACCTTTAGAGCTTGTGATTATGGTTACAGTAGTTACTCTGCTGTGGTTTGGTTGGCAGTTATGCCTAGTGGTCAAATCATAATTGTTGACGAACTATATGTCAAGGAAGTCAACGCTGTAGAACTTGCCCATATGGTGAATGAGCGCGACAAGAAATGGCAACCGTCATATGGGGTTCTGGATAGTTCTTGTTGGGCAAAACGAGGGGATGTGGGGCAAAGTATTGCCGAAACCATGATTAAGCTTGGTTGTCGTTGGAAGCCCTCTGACCGCAGTAAAGGCAGTCGAGTAGCCGGGAAGAACATGATACACCAAATGTTAGCAGATGATCCTATTCTTGATGAGCCAAAGCTGTTGATATTTGACACATGTGTGAATACAATTTCATACCTGCCTGTCATCCCGTTGGATAAGAATAATAACGAGGATGTTGACACAAAGTACGAACACGATCACGTTTATGATGCTGTTAGATACGGGATTATGTCTCGCCCACGCAGTAAATCAGTTTTCGACTTTGGTGATAACATCACTCAAATGCGTAATGAAAGACGCTCTGGCGCTGGTCGCTACTTTTATTAAGGGAATACCATGAACGAAGAGACAGGATTTGAAACTGAAGCCTTAGACGACAAGGACAGTGGGGAGTTTGAAACAGACCTTGCTGGTGTTGAGTCTTTTGTCATGGGGCGATTTAATCGTGCCAAAGAGACCCGCCGTGAAATGGAAGAGCGCTGGCTTGAGGCCTATGTAAATTATCGTGGTGAGAACACCCCAAACACCCAGTATAGGGCTGTTGAGGAGAGTGACTTCTTTTTGAAGATCACCAAAACCAAAACTCTTGCTGCTTATGGCATTATTCATGAGATCATGTTCCCTAACAATGGTAACAAGTTCCCTATCATGGTGAAACCGACACCTGTTCCAGAGGGTGTAGAGGAGTCTGTACATGTAGACCCAAAGGCCCCTAAACAAGACACAGACGCGCCACAAAGCCCATATGGATTCCCCGGTGATGGTAAAGACCCTGCCCCCGGTGCGACCATAAATCTGGGGGCCATTAAGGATATGTTCAAGGGTATCATGGGGCAAGTGAAAGAGGGAACAGGTAACACTCCCTCCGCATTGAACTTCTTCCCTGCTGAAGAAGCAGCCCGCCGCATGGACAAGAAAATGCAGGATCAGTTCACAGAAGGTAAAGCCCATGAATCTTTGAAGAGGGCTTTGTTTGATTCTGTGTTGTATGGTACGGGGGTCATGAAGGGGCCATATGCTGTCGAGAAAGAATATCCTTACTGGGACGCCCCAGAAGAGGAAGGCGGCAAGGCAGTGTATGCTCCTAAAAAGAAAATGGTTCCTTCCTTTGAACATGTTCGCATTTGGGACTTTTATGCTGATCCAGAGGCATATGGTGATTTTGACATGGAATATTGTGTCATTCGTCGCAGAATGTCGGCAAGTAACCTTCGTTCTTTGAAAAAGCGCGTATCATTTCGCTCGAATGCAATTGATGATGCCATCTCCGCAGGACCAGATTACAGCGAAGAGTGGTGGGATAACTCCATTCAGGATGATGATGTAGAGGCCAGTAATGAACGGTACGCTGTGTACGAGTATTGGGGACTGATTGGTCGAGACACTCTTGAGGATGATATGGATGTTTTCGCAGATGTTAACATTCCAGAAGAGTATGAGGATGACGATGAGTTTGCTGTCAGCATTTGGATTTGTAACGGTGAGGTATTGAAGTTCGCATTCAACCCGTATCGCCCACAACGAGTACCGTTCCATGTATTCCGCTATGAGTACAATCCTAACAACTTCTACGGTGTTGGTCTTGCTGAAAACATGGCAGATACTCAACTCCTCATGAACGGCTTTGCTCGCATGGCAGTAGACAATGCCAACAAATCTGGCGACATTGTTGTGGAAATTGATGAGGACGCGCTTGTACCGGGGCAGGATTTGACTCTGGAGCCGGGAAAAGTATTCCGCCGTCAGTCAGGGGCTGTTGGACAAGCCATCACTGCCATCAAGTGGAACAACACCACGCAAGAGAACATGTTGATGTTTGATAAGATGCGTCAGCTTGCAGACGAAAGCACAGGCTTCCCCAGCTTTGCTCATGGACAGACAGGGGTAACAGGTGTCGGGCGTACTGCCTCTGGTATCAGCATGTTGATGGGAGCCGCATCCACAAACATCAAGACAATTATTAAGAGCTACGACAACACTCTGGAAAACCTTGCCAGTGCTTTGTTTGAATACAACATGATGTTTGAATATGACGAAGAGGCTGTTGGTGATGTCGTTGTTGCTGCACGAGGCACGGATGCCCTGCTGACCAATGAAATCCGCAGCCAGCGTCTGGCAATGTTTATGCAACAGGCAGCTAATCCTGTTATGGCTCCGCATGTACGCTGGCCTTACTTGCTTCGAGAAATTGCCAAAAGCATGGACCTTGACCCTGACAAAATGTTGAACGACGCAGAAGAAACCATGCTGCAAGCCTACATCATGCAAATGTCAGGCCAAGGCCAGCAAGGTGCTGGAGGACCCCAAGCGCCGGGAACTAGCCCTACTGACACACAAGGTGGTGGAGGTGGTGTACCGGGAGTAGGCATGCCACAACAGCCGGGAATGCCGGGATTCACTGGTAACCCACAACAGCAAGGACCGCAACCGCCGCAAGGAGCCACACCACAATGATAAAAGACGTAGCACAAGCTTACCACGAAGTATCAAAAGACAGGCGCACAGTAGCACACATTGAGACCATTGTCAACAACTGCATTCGTAGTTACACAAAAGAATTAGCTGAGTCTTGTACTGTTGACAGACTACACATGATTAACGGAGGAATTACAGCACTGGAACGGCTCCGTCGCGAAATCTCGCGTGACCCCAGTGTTTGGGAAGCCGAATACAAACGAGGCGAATGATGAACAACATGAAACTACCCCCCGGCGTTATGCCGCAAGATAAAGCAGACAACATTCCTGCGAAGTTGTCTCCCGGTGAATATGTAATTCCAGCGGAGGTAGTTCGTCGGAAAGGTACTGAATTTTTTGACAAGCTTGTTGATTCTGGTAAAAAGGATTTGAACACAGCCGCTCAACAAGGTCGCATTGGGGGAACTCCTCAGATGCCTCAACAACAGCAACGCCCTGCTCCACAGATGAAACCCATGCAACAGGGCCAACCGAAACCACCGCAAATGCAGCAAATGCAACAGCGGGGACCAATGGCACAAATGCAACAGCGCCCTGCTCCCATGGCGCAGCAGGGTCAACCCCAAAGACTACCTATGGCAAATGGCGGTTTTGTTGCTGGTCCTCAAATGGCACATGCCCAACGAGCAGGTAATCAGGCATATCATGCAGGGCCGCAAGTGGGCAATTATGCCAATGGGGGTCAGGTGACCTACCCGCAAGGATACAATCCTTACCAGAATCCCGGCCCATATCAGTTCTACCCGTATCAGCTTGGTCCACAGGCTTGGGGTGGCTATCCCGGCCCACATATCAACCCTAACTTTTATGATTACACAGTTCGCCGCAACACGCAACCCGAGAAGGAAGATGAGGTTGAGGGTAAGAAGGCAGCAGATTTGCGTCCCGGTGAGACTGAGGACGGTAAAATGGTAGGGACGAATACGGACTATGATGTTGCCATTGCTAACATGAAGAATCAGGGAGGTATGGGGGACCATGACAATCCTGACACGATGGATTATGGTGACATCCCTGCGGCAACTGCGGTAGACATGGCAGTTAACGGATTTAATCTAGGTAATTTAGATAAACATGATTTGACTGATGCTCAAAAAGAACATGTATCAAATCAAGCTAACGACAAAGGATTAGTTGGTAAGCATGGTCAAGTAGCAGGGGCAAAAACGGCTCTCAGTAGTATACCTACTTCTAAGGCATTAATTAGCAGAATAGCAAGGTCTATGGGGGTTCCTCTAGGGTTGCCTGACTTGTCTATGGAAGATGCTGGATTTGAGCAAACTGATGTAGGCTGGGGGGGTCCTGCTGATGAGTCAAAACCCGGAGAACTTTCTGACGATGATGATACAGACCCAAATGACGGTTCTGGTTTTGCTAGCGCTGCCGAGAATATTGGAAAAGATAGTGATACATCCCAAGCAGAAAGTAGTCAGGGTGGTATGGGAGCCGCTGGTTCTGCTGGGGCTGGTTCTGCTGAAGGAGTTGCTGGTGCAGAAGGTATGGGGTACAAACAGGGCGGTCTAGTCGTCCCACCAGCAGTAGCCAACTACAAGAAATAACATTGAATACCCATGTCTGCCAAGTGTAGGCATGGGCTTTGCTGGGCTACCCGAAACGGCCCCCAGACCACAGGAGTTAACATGGCTGAGAAAGTTGCGGTAATGAAGAGTGGAGACTTTGTGTCAACACGACAGAATACAGAAGACCTTGAGAAAGAAATTGCAGAGCTTGAAGCGGCGCACAAGAGCGCTCGTGCGGATGATGCTAAAATGGCAGATGAAGCATTTGCACCTGACCTTGATGACGATAGCGATGAGGAGGCCACAGATGAAGACCAAATCATGGTTGAGGAGACAGAATCAGATGTGGAGGAAGAATCAGGAGAAAGCACGAAGAAATCACGAGAAGAAAGTGATGGACATGATTGGAAAAAACGCCACGGTGACTTACGCCGATGGTCCCAAGAGCAAATCAACGAGCGGGACAAGCGCCTTGCAGAACTAGCAGAGCGCCTTGAAAGCTTGGAGGGCGCAGCGCAACAAGCAGAAATGATGAAAGGCATGTCCTCCCCTGAAGACATTGCCCAATTCGCTGAGACCTATCCAGACTTTGCCAAAATTCTGAAGACTTATGTTCGCAATGAGTTGTCTACTATTGAACCAACCATTGAGAAAAAGTTGAAGAAAGTTGACGAAATTGATGAAAACATCAGGCGTCAAAGTGTTGTATCTCGAATCATGAAAGCTCACCCCGACATGGGCGAGATCAAAGAAGACCCTAAATGGGCTTCATGGCTGAGTGGTAAATCTCAATTTGTACAAAGCATTATTAAAGAGGGTAAGAACCCTGATGCTGATGCAATCATTGATGTCATCAACATGTACAAATTGGAGACAGGTGTCTCGTCTAGCAAACCCAAGGCGAAAAAAGAAAAGTCACCTGCCGAGGAAGTTGCAGATGCACCAATGAAACGCACCGACAAAGGCGAACCTAAGCCGAAGCGCAAGTTCAAGTACTCTGAAAGCATGATTGAGCGCAATTCTGCTGAATGGTACGAAGAGAACCAAGCTGACATTACTCAGGCTATTAGGGACGGTCAATTCCTGTATGATATTAGCGGGCATCGACCGACAGAATAAAAAAAATTCACTTGTAATGCGTTTTTTACTTGACAAATGGTGAAAAATGTGGTACAACTATAGGTAATGACGGGGATAGTACTCTGTCATTACCACATTTCACAAATTGGCCCCATATTCTGGATACCCAATGTAGACATGTGGAACCATTAATATTATTGCTAACAACGAATACCCACCGATTCAACAGCGCCCCGAAAGGACACCGCATTAAGTAATTTGTGGCCTCGAATAGAGTTAGCTCTGCCGCCTTGGAAAGGCTATTCAGAGGAACTTAAATCATGGCTTTCCGCGCAGCAGCAGGTTGGGGCAACCTTCCTAACGGGAATTTCAGTCCTGTTATCTATTCTAGAAAGGCCCAACTCGCGTTTCGCAAATCTTCTGTTTGTCAGGACATTTGCAACAACGACTACTACGGTGAAATCTCCAACATGGGTGATTCCGTCCGTATCATCAAAGAGCCTGAAATTTCGGTTTCAGCTTACTCTCGCGGTACTCAAATCACCGCTCAAGACCTCGATGATGAAGACTTCACGATGGTTGTGGATCAGGCAAACTACTTTGCCTTCAAGATTGACGACATCGAAGAGAAGCATGCTCATCACAACTGGGAAGACCTCGCGACTTCTCGCGCTGGCTACCGCCTGAAAGACCAGTATGACCAAGACGTTCTTGGTTACCTTACTGGCTACACTCAGTCGGCTCTGCACAGCAACGCTAACACCACGGCTACTTCTGCTGATGCATCCGGCACCTCGCCAATCAGCACCACGAATGGTCAGGGTCTGTTGGCTACCATGCAGCTTGACCGCACCGATTTCTCCAACAATTTCGGTACGACTGCTGCAAGCGCTGGGGACTCCATCCCGCTTGGTGCTAACCCGACTGCTAACACGTCGAACTTTGCTTCGCCGTTGCAGGTTCTGAACCGCATGAAGCGTCTTCTGGATCAGCAGTTTGTTCCACAGGAAGATCGTTGGGTCATTGTTGATCCGGTGTTCCTTGAAGTGTTGGGTGATGAGCAGTCTAAGCTTGTCAACCATGACTACGTTTCCTCTAGCGAGAATCTTCTTCGCAATGGTCGCGTAGGTGAAGGCATGATTCGTGGCTTCAAAATCTACACTTCTAACAACCTGCCAGTTATTGGTACGGGCGCTGGAACTTCTGGTACCGCTGCACAGGGCACCAACTACGGTGTTGTTGTTGCTGGTCACAAGTCGGCTGTCGCATGCGCGGAGCAGATCAACAAAGTTGAGAGCTACCGTGATCCAGACAGCTTCGCGGATATTGTCCGTGGTATGCACATGTATGGTCGTAAAATCCTGAGAGCAGAGGCAATCGTTACCGCTCGCGTTAATATTGCTTAATATTCTTAGGTACTGCGCTTATGTAGAGTGATCTACATTCGAAACCCCCTTAATTCGGTGAAACTCTAAGGCTCATGGACGAGGCTAAGACAATACCGAGCGAAGCCCTTACAAGGGAACGTGTAACGACTAGGGAGACATCCCGTACCACTCAAGGGAGTGGGAAATAGGGGGACACTGGAAAACACCAGTGTTTGATATAGTCTAATCTGTATGGAAACATACAGCAGCTATGAGGTAAAAAATTGTCGAAGAAACTTAGGTTACCCAATGGACACCCGCATGAAAAAGGCAGAGTATGCACATCCTGCGGAAAGTTCAAAGACCCATCACAATACTCTTTAGAGCGAGATAAACGGTCTTTTGGAGGTATTGCAATGAGGTCAAAATGTAAACCATGTAATGAGCACAGGAAGTACAAAGCCTTCATTAAACGTACTTACGACATCACATGGGAAACATATGAACAGATATTTGATGATCAAGATGGAAAATGTGCCATCTGCAAAAGCAAGATTTCTAGTAATAGGACTTCTCGCCTCTTTGTTGATCATTGCCATGATACGGGTAAGGTAAGAGGTTTGTTGTGTAGTTCATGCAATCATGGGCTGGGTCTTTTCAAAGATAGCGCGACAATCTTAAAATCGGCAATTAAATACCTTCAAGCGGGTGAGGATTACCGCCCCTCATTGAATATAAATGAAGATTCTTCGTCCTGAAGCAATCGTGACAGCGCGTGTAAACATCGCGTAAGGAGGATAGATACCAATGGCTACTATTGATCTTCGCCAAGGTTCAGGCGCAAACGCCAACCACGTTTCCCGCCTCTCTGGGCCGGGACCGTACAAAGTCGTGCGTGTCATCGACCTCGCAGAAGCAACCACCACTAAAGGTTCGGCTCTCGCTACTGCTGATGTGATTCAGGTTATGCCCGTCCCGGCATACACTCTGCTTCACGGTGCAATTGCAGAGGTTCTTACTGTAGACTCTTCGACGGGTGCTACGTTTGACCTTGATGTTGCAGGTGGTGACGATTTTGTCGATGGTGGCGACCTTAACACTCTGGGCTTCGTTGCACCGGGTTCGAATGGTCTGCTTCCGTTTGGTGCAAACTCTGTTAATGCAACCTCGGCAGAGGACGCAATCGACATGACCCTGATTGTACCGGGTTCTGTTGTACCGTCTGACGGCAAGGTTCGCTTCACTGTATTCATGACGGATGTCCGTCAGGTTCAGGAAGCAGCAGACGTTGACCGCGACCAACTCGCTTAACTAATGTGGGGGCACTGCTACTTAGGTGGTGCCCTCATCTCCTTTCTCTAAGTGACGTAGGAGTCAACCTTTGATTAAATTGCAATGTGAAGACAATGTAGACAACCTAAGAGCGAATCATGAAGCGAACAAAAATCGTGCAAAGTCAATCCAAGCATATCTACGTTCTCACAAAAATGTGGCAAAAGGTAAGACAGCCATTATATGCGGTGCGGGTCCAAGTCTGAAAGACAACATTGCCGACATTGCCCGCCACAGCAGAGACAAGAATGTCCGTGTGTTTTCAGTTAAGACGGGCAATTTTCTGCACGAAAATGGTGTAAAAGTTGATTACAACGTACACCTTGACACTAAGCCTACTGAACTGAAGTACATTCACGACACCCCCGGTACGGTCCATTTCATCAGCACTCAGTGTCTACCAGAAATGTTTGAGAAGTACCCAAAGAATAAAACATACCGTTTTCTGAGCCGCACAGCATCCTCGTATGTGCCCTCCTCTAAGTGTATCGCACAAGGTTCGAACACCACACTGCAAACTATTTGCCTAGCAGCCTACATGGGGTTTAAGAAGATTGTTGTGTATGGGTTTGACCTAAGTTGGGTTTCTGACGAGACAACGCATGTCAACGGGGATAGAGAAGCAGTTACTAAAACAGCCCCAATTCCTGTCCACCTAAACAATGGTAACAAAGTACTCACCAATTTTGTCATGATGGGAGCAGCACAGGAAGCATCACAAGCACTCCGTTTATTGGGGCCAGATGTATCCGTGCATGTAATTGGAGAATATTATTTACAGGATTATCTGATGGATGTCCTCAATAATAAATACATCCCGGCTGATGAACAGGTACACAATGTAATGTGTAACACAGCTAACAAGGAGGTGTGGGACAATATGGTGTCTAAATTCCCCGAAATCTTCCGTCTCTTCCCCTCAAATCTGCTTCCTGCTGAACAGCATCTAGCTCCTTCGTACATTTAGTTAAAGGATTAACAAGTGGCCTTGAACTTTCTAGATTTGACGAACAGAACTTTGCGCCGCTTTGGTTCTAAGGAAGCTGTGAGCGCAACTTTTGAGACCACTACAGACCCTGAAATTAAGTTGGCAAAGGATTCTGTCAACGATGCCATTCAAGACATCAACATGTATGAGTGGAGTTGGCCTTTTAATGTTACCACTGCTGAAATCACGATGGTAGCTGGTACACAGGAGTACGCAACTTCTGCGGATACAAAGTACGTTGATCTTGACACTGTTATGTTGAAGAAGAACGATGCATTGTCTGTTGGAGAGCGCTGGCTGAAGCCTATTGACTTCGATGAATACACGAAGACTTTCGCTCAACGAGACGGAGATGCTACTTCCAGTGATTACGCTGTTCCTGAGAGAGTGTTTACTTATCCTAATGGCAATCTTGGTTTCACTCCTCGCCCCAATCAAGCTTATACTGTTCGCTACACCAAATATCTGTACCCCGTTGAGTTAACAGCAGCTACGGACACAACCTTGATCCCAGATGCTTTCGGGCAGGTCATCATTAATGGTGCTTGCTGGTATTTGAATAGCAAGCGTGGCAACGAGAACCAAGCAGCAATGTTTGAGCAAAAGTTTAAAATTGGGGTTTCCCGTATGCGGTCCATTCTAACAAACAGTTATCCTCGTGTCAAGGACACACGACTAAGTGCTAACAGTGGCAGCATTGGCTTCGTCAGGGTGACATAGCATGCCAGATTTGATTAGAAGCGAGGCCATAGCCTGTCGCGGAGGGTTGTTCACCAACGAAGACACGTTGACACTGAGTAATGATTTCCCCGGTGCAGCAACGCGACTGTTGAACTACGAAGTATCTCAGCGTGGCGGCTACCGTACTGTTGATGGTTTCCAACCGTATGATACAACATCCACTGCTTTGCCGGGAACTGATGCCACATTAGGGTGCTGGATTTATCAGGATACCGTACATGCGGCCCGAGGTACAACTGGCTCCCAGTATCATGTTTACAGGTGGGTTACTGGCGCTGGCTGGGCTACCGCTGCCATCAATGTCCTCACTACTGGGACTGCGGACGTTAGAAGCTCTGTAGGCGTTAGCCGTCTGAGAGTTAGCAAGTATAACTTTGAGGGCAAAGAAGCCTACACAGTTACAGATGGTGTCAACTTCCCCGCTGCGTACAATTCTGCTGATGGGTGGACAGTGCTAACATCTGCTGACACCACGGAT
>Ga0208425_1000248_pt1 | contig 18800 bp, 27 predicted proteins | sample DEB08_DNA_4_FD_185496 | JGI IMG/M metagenome (GOLD analysis project Ga0208425, IMG submission 185496) | Aqueous microbial communities from the Delaware River and Bay under freshwater to marine salinity gradient to study organic matter... | ecosystem: Environmental > Aquatic > Marine > Coastal ...
TAGCGACTGCTTGTGGTTGCTCCATACCTGCACCTTCTGGTGCTTGCTGTGATTGTAATACTGCTTTTACAAATTGTTCAAAAGATAAGTTACCACCTTTGTTTTTGTACTTAACATATTCCATCATTAACATTTGTTCGGCTTGTGCTTCTCCTGCACCACCACCCATGTTTAACATAGCACGACCACCGTCAGCTGCGTAAAAATTTTGCATTACATATTTTTTCTGTGGCATAAAATCTAAACCAGCACCCTTAGTGCCTGTTTGACTATAGTAATCTTTTGCTCTTTGTGTTTGATATGCTGGGTCCATAACTTCTACATCTTCTTCTACTTCTTCGTCACCACCCATTAAGAATGGAGCTGCGATTGCTGTAGCACCTAGGCCACCGGCTAGCATTCTACCCATGCTAAAATCATTTTCTTTTTTTCCATCAACTCTAAACATGTTTCCAACATTACCTAAAAAACCTGTTTTACTTCTTAGTCCAGAAAGTAAATTACCTCCTGTTCCTCTTAAAAAACCTGCACCAAATTTACCACCTGAGAATGGACCTAAACCTCCGGCATACATACCAAGACCGCCAAGTATGGCCATCTTACCTAAAGGACTTTTAGTAATTTTCTTCACAGCACGACCAGCTTTCTTTACAAGTTTACCTAAAAAATAACCTTGTCTAGGATCTTGTAAGGAACCTATTCCTGATTGTATTTGTTGGGGTTCTTGCATTCTAGATATTGCCATAAATTTACCTTAATTCCTATGTTTACTTGGTTTTTGACAACAAATCAAGAGGCGGCATGATAACTTTTACGTCCTGTGCCATGTCTTCATTTTTAAAACCCTTGCTTTCCCAGTCTTTTCTTTCCTTAAAAAGTTCACCTGTTTGCTTGTGTCTGTAAATAGTTTCTACTTTAGCTTCTTTTATTTCCATTAGTCTATTTCTCCTTTTTTAATGTTTAAATAGCTAATAGCTATATCGAACGAATCAGCAGTGCTTGCTTGCACTGTAAAGGTTTTACCACCTTCTACTATTAGCGGTTGGGTTAGTAATTCTTTTGTTGTGTTAGCTGTTAATTGTGTAGATTTTATGGCTGTAATACTATTATTAGTAACAGTTACAGTAGGTGTGCCTGCAGATGTGACAAGAATGGATTTAATAATATAGGTTTCACTAACCAAAGGATTGCCACTTCCTAAGGGTGTAAGCGCACTACCACTTGTGTCATTGTCTATGCCAACAAATTTGTATAAATTTGATACTGCCATTATTCTAAAAAGAAACTTTTAGCTTCTATTTCCTGTTTTACTTCTTCTTGAAAAGAGGTATTTAATTTTTTAATTACTGAGTCCAAATCTCTAACCAAAGATTGAAACGTTCTTTGTTCATACTCTTCTGTAGCTCTAGTTAATGATTGTATAATTTTAGCCATCGTAAAATCCTAAACCATCAGTAGAAATAAAGGCATCAGTATTTACAATACCATCTGCCATATTTACATTTGAATAGCTTGGTTGAAAAGTTATTGGATCTCTTTGTGGTCTATTAAAAGTATCATTGTATTCTAAATAATCATACATACTTCTGTAAGGACCTTCTACTACACCTGCAGTCATTCTTTGGTCTAATGGTCTAACAAAAGTATTAGATATTGGTACCTTGCTTGTTTCATTACTCTCTGGTGTAGTTGATAACATTAATTCATTATCAAGGTCATTATAATATTCTGGATTTTCACTAACTAAACCACGCATATCATAAGTTGGTTCGTTATATTTTTTTCCTAAACCAAATCTCTGGCCTAAACCTCTTATGGCATTTCCAATAAATCCCCCACCTCTAATAAGACCCATAAGACCGCTACCTCTTGTTTCTCCAAAAGCTTCAGGGTTATACTGTCTAGCTAATCTTAATTCTTCAGGAGAGACAGTATTTCTACTATCAAAAAAACCTGGGTTGACTCTTTGTCCACCACCTGCTGCAATAAGAGCACTTCTATAATCTTGTACGTCTTGACCTGATGCTCCTTCAGCTAATGTATCAGATGTGTTTCGACCTGATTCAGCAGCACTAGTTGCTGCACCAGACATACCAACTTCATTACCGGAAGAATCTTTTGATCCATATCCATTTAAACTCATGATGCCCGATGGTCCTTTGTTAACACCACCTTTTAATGAACCATGTAAATCTTTTTTAACAAGTAAATCTTTTTCGGCTTTTGTAATATATGCTAATTCTGTTTCAGGATGGTTTGGGCTAGACTTCCATTTTAAAGGAGCCGTAACTTCTTTTTGTTTTCCTAAATAATTTTTTACCCCACCTTGTACGTCGTATTTCATTATCTTCTTCCTCCTGGATGTATATCCAATCTAAATGTTCCTAATTTCCAATCTTCTCCAACAGCAGTATTGGCAACTTCTAAGGCTACTTGTCTAGCTCTTACACGTACGTCTTTTTTAGTCGTAGAAGAGTCACAAGTAAAGCTATTTGTAACCTGTGTGCTATTTGGATAAATTCTTGTTTTAAATTTAACTGCTGTGTTTCCTGTTTGCTCAATAAAATCTGGTATAAATCTACTAATTCTCATTATAAATTCTCCGTCACCTCTAATATCAGGCATTCCTACAGTTTGTCCTGTGCTACTTCTACGTTGGGTAATATCAAAATCACCCGAAACAATGTTAGCAAGTATTGGAGTAATAACTCCACCAGCATCAACTTGATCGGTCCCCGTTTCCTGTTCATAGTATATAGTAATTCCGTCTGTGTTACCAATTACGTCGTAAGAAGAGTTGTCACTAGTTGTGTAGTAGGTTGCGTTAGGTAAATTAAATACTGAAGAATCTACCCAAGCAGTTCGTGCTAAAGATCCAGTAGTCCATATAGGCTGTTTTACTGATGAGTCTAAATAGTTATATGTAACTTGTCTGTTAATAACTAATGATGCACCACTACAATAAAACCAAGTCACTTCTCCAAATAAGTTATTTAAACCGACGTTGATAAGATCTCTTGCTGTTGTGTTTAAATTATCAAAAACAAAATCTTCAACTAAACATGGCATAGATTTTAATTGACCATCGTATGTAAAGAAACCATTTTCAGACATCCAGTAGGACGCACCATCAATTTCAACAGCTGCGTTCTTACCAATTAGCCCACAGTTAGTTCCTACTTGTTGAAAAGAAAATGTAAAAGGTGCTCCAACAAATTGCATTAAAAACAATGCTGTATCTGTCCAGACATAGATTGCATCCCTACCTTTAACAGCTCCCATAATTCTTGATCCGTCAGCAAGTCTTTGTGTACCTGCAGTATTATTTGCAGTAACAGTATAAGAATCTGATTGATCAATATTTTCTTGATCTGAAAATCTAATAAACATATCGTCTTGTGTATTGCTATCACCTATAGTTGTTTCAGTTCCAAAAAATACTAAGTGTCTATCTGGAGTCGAAACTATCATGTGTCTTGATTTTGTAGGAGCGTTTGGTAGAATAGTAGCTCTAGTATTTACAGCATTAGTAGGTGCCCCATCCCATTCAAAAACAGGACCATTATAAATTAATGCAATAAGTTTTGTACCGTAGTTATCTAAAACCCATAAACCAGGTGATATAGTGAAATCTGCTGTAGAGGCATCACCCCAGGCAACATAATCAGAAATATTTGTAACTGTATCTCCACCACTGTGTGCTGCTTTAGTTGTGCCGTTCACTTCTCTTGCACCTCCACTTAAAACTCCTGTACCTGTATTATTAGCTGTGTAACTAATATCTTCTGATCCAATTCTTATTTCTCCAGAAGAAGGAAAGGCAGTAGAACTAGTTAAGGGAATGTCAGTAACGGTATCATTAATGCCTGAGGCTAGTGTTGTAGTTGCAGCACCGGTAGCTTGACCGCCATAGTTTGCAGTTCCCCATCCAAAACCGCCTAGTTGTTGAGAAGGACCTACGTTGTAATAACAAAGAACAGAAGCTGATCCACCGTTAGTTACAGGTGTTCCTGATTCTACAGTAGTCATAGTTACTGTAAATGTAGTAGCCGTAGGAACTGACGAAACCATAAATTTTAAATCTTCAAACGAAGCATTGGTAAAAGTAGAACCTGATAAACCGGTTACACTATCAAATAAAACGATATCATCTTCTACTAATCCATGGGCCCCGGTGCATGTAATAGTGACAGTGGCTGATGAAGCAGTCGTTGTAAAATCAGCTCCTGTTAAAGTTGTCCGAATAGGATGAATGTCATAATATATATCTCCTTGAAGAACGTATAAAATTCTATTGGTCCCTATAGCAGCATATTTAACAGAGTCATTGTTCTCCCAATGATGTATTGCTCTTGCAGCACCCGTTAATTTACTTGTGCCTTTTTGACTCCAACCACCTATTTTTTCAGGACTACCGTATCTAAAACGAACATTATCACCATCAAACCATTGCCCTTCGGCACCTGTTTCGGTAACTTGTTTATTGAATCCTGGTAAAAATCCTAATTTTTGTAGCATAATTCTACTCTACTTTATCAATTATTAAATTCCAAGATAAATTATCTAGCAATTCATCTATGTTAAAATCTTTTCTGTCAGTAGATTTAACATATTCGTGTAATTCTTCGGTGTCAAATAAGACCCATTTATTAATAGTTTCAAACACCATTTTATCAGATTTTGATTTAAAGTAACCTGTTTTTTCAGCTCTATTATTGACCTCTTTTAAGGGTCGAATATCAAATTTAAAAGTTTGATTACCGTTTTTTAATCTACCTTCTACGTCCCAGATTTCTTTTTTTCTTTGTTCTGGAGTTGCTAAAACAGGGTCTGATAAATAATTTATAAAAGTTTTCAGATTGTTATTTTTTAAACCAAGAGGGTAGACCTATATGCGGACGTTTATCAAACATGTTTTGTTTAGCCCCCTTTGTCTTAGCATTATTATAGTGTAAAAAAACTTGCACACATTCGTTGCCTTTAAATTTTTCTCTCCAATGTTCTAACTCGCAACCAGAATAGACTAACATATCCCCTTGTTTTAAATCTACTCTAACACCTTTCTTACCTCTTTCTCCTGACGGCTCTAAATATATAGGCCAATCATCGCCACCAAGATTCATAGTTGTAGATATCTCACAACTAAATCTATCTTTGTGTCTTTTTAAAACATCACCTTTTTTATATATTCTTGCATACGTGTATGCTGGATATAATTTAAGACCTGTTGCTTTTTCCATTTGTGGTTGGCATTTTAACATTAAAGTTTCCATAGCAATATTAGAATAGTGACTATATGTATTTGGTACTTGTTGATTATTACCTTCATAACGACCTAACATATCTTCAAAAGGTGAAATATATCTTTCTTTTAAACAAGTATCATAAACTTGTTTTTGAATACTAAAATAATTTGCAACAAAAGATGCTAGGTCTTTTGATATTGCTTGTTTGATTACTGTATATTTATTTTTTTTAAACATCTCTAGCCATTTCTTTTGGAATTGCTTGTATATTCCAATGTATAAACCTAAATGGTTCTATACCTAAATCTAAAGCAAATTCATGTTCTAGATATCCAGGAAATATCATTATTGTTCCTGGCTTAGGTGTAAACTTTACTTGTTCTGCTACAGGCCATATCATTCCTTGTTCTGGTTTCATTTTTAATTTAGTAGCTCTCGCTCCTGTTCTAGGGTCATGAAAGATAGGGTATGATGTTTTTTCACTACATTTTAAAAAATAAAATCCAGAAACATGTTGATTCCAATGCATGTGTGCAGAGTGATGTCCACCACCTTTTTTTGCAAATTCTTGAACCCACATTTCTGAAAATGAAGCTTGATAATGTGACATATCAAAACCTTGTGCATCTAAAAATTGCAAAGATTTTTCACCAACATATTTTTTAAAATCTAAAAATTTATTATCTTTTATTAAAGAAGTTGAGTGATAGCTTGTTCCAAAATCACCATATTTTTTTATGTATTCTTTTTTAGATTTTTTAGCATCTTTAATATATTTGTTAGATTCGTTATTTAAAGAATCTAAAAACTCAGGTTTGTAGTCAAACCAAAATGTTGTTGAAAAATAATTACTAGCTTGCATAACTTTCTGTTAAAATATTTTTTATAGCATTTTTAAAAAAAATAACAATCATTTTAAATAATTGAACCAACCTGTAATTATATATTTCGTATGTTTATTGCTTACTTGACCTTTATGAGTGTGGGTCCAATCTGAAGGCCATATTAAAGTTAATCCTTTTTTTGCAGGTACAGTTAATTTTTGATACATAAATTCTGTACCTCCCTTAGGCACATCATTTAAATAAGTCATCCAAACTAAACACCTATCTTGCGTATTAATACCGCCTCTTTCAGCATGCCATTCATAAAAACCATCTTTAGGTTTATATTTCTGTATATTACAACCACTTTTTAATGTGTATCTTTCTAGGTATCTAACTCTATCATACTTATGTTCATATTCTTGTATTGCCATATTTAAGTATTGTAAGTATTCTGATAAATCTTTTTCGTCTTCAACATTTTCAAAAGGATTTAAATATATATCCTTGCTTTTTTTAAATTTAAATTTTTCTTTACCCTTACTTGTGCCGTTACTGTAAACTCTTCCATTTTTTTGTTTTAAAGAATTTTGTTCAAAATAATCAATTAAATTGTCACAAACATATTCAGGTATATATACACCATGTATAAATGTTTCATCTAAAAAATTATGTAGTTTTAAATTAGTTGGTCTTATGTTTTTTTTCATTGTGTTAGATAAAATCCACCCATCCAGTTATAATGTATTTATTTTCTTTAGGTGCATTTACCCCTTGATGTAAATGAGTCCAACCTGCAGGCCAAATATAAAAATCACCAGCTTTTGGTTTTATTGTTAAATTTTGAAAAATAAATTTAGTACCACCTCCTTTTTTTATATTGTTTAAAAATATCATAAATGCAAAAACTCTTTTTAAATTTGGAGAGCTACCATCATTTTCACAATGTATAAGATTATAAAAATTATTAGGTTCATATTTCATTAACAAAACATTTTTATTCATACTCCATTTATTGATATACTTGTCTATTAAAGAATATTTTTTTTTAAAATTATTTATAGACTTAAATAAAGTTTTACCTAAACCAAAATAATCTTCATAATTATTTATTAACAAATTTAATTCAAGGTCGTTAATATTTTCTATACCCTCACCTGTTTTTCCAATAAAAGATTTATCAATATTTTTTTCAAACCAATTTATAAGTTTATCGCAAGAACTATGAGAATAAGCCTTTGGTATCCTATGTATAAAATTCATATTATCGAAAAGGATCACCTAAATGCCACATCACAAGACTATACCTAGTCCCAGCAGTAACAGGTTTAACTCTATGCCATGTATTAGAAGGAAAAATTATAATAGATCCTTTTGGTAATATATCTTTTGCTTGAACTACATGTTTTGATTCATCTCTTAGTGCAGGATCATAATTTCTAAAATCAAATTCTAGTTCACCTCCTTCGTATTCAGAACCATCAGTAAGTTGACATGTCATAGATAGTTTTCTAATTTTTCCATGTTGAAGAGTATTTGGATTATCATATGGTTTTTTCCATTCATCTGAATGCCAGTCATAATATTGATTTAATTTGTATTTAGTAAATTGAGCGTTTTCTGAAAAATTCCACTGATAATTCCAACCTGCTTTTATATTAGCTATTTTTACAAAAGGATGTAATTGTCTATAAATCCAATTTTCATCGAGCCACGAAATATTGCAATCTCTTATAGTTTTAATAGATTTAATTTGTTCTTTTGTTAAGTCCTCTTTATCAAAACCTCCTGTTCTAGCCATCATTTCTTTTTTAGCTAAACCTGCTTTAATTACATCATCACAAAATTTTAATGGTAGGGCAGATTTAAAACACCAGATTTTAGCAGGTTCTTTTATTTTCATTTTATTTTCAATGCTCCAACAGCTAGTTTTTTATTTCCTGAACTTGCTTCCCCCCAATGCCATATATTGCTTGGAAAAAAAATTAATTTACTTTTTTCAGGTTTTATTTTTATAATGTTATCATTAATTTGAAAACAAGTATGTCCATCTTCAGAATTTTGAAGATACAATATAAAAGAAAAGTCTTCTGTATTCTGATGGTCATGTGCTCCCTCGTATCCTTTGTCATAAAAATGTAATAGATGAATATGAAATAAATTTAATTTTTGACTATAAGGTATATGGGGTTTAATTAATTCTGCGTATTTTTTAAATTTTTCAATCTCTAAAATGTTGCCTGTATGAAAGCCATTAATTGTGTGGACTGTTCCATTTTTTGCTTGATTATAATCTGGTAATTCTTTTTCGTAATATTCTAAAAGTTTTAAAAATTTATTTGTATCTTTTTCTTTTAATTGTTTGTGAATTATACAACGCATTTAATCAAATACTTTCATAAGTAATTGTTTGTATAAAATTTAATAATTGTTTTTGATGATTTAAAATTATGTATTTATTAGTAGATGGAAAAACTATGAAATTATTTTTTTCTAACTTTATTGTCCAATCTCTACCTTTTCTTCTATTATCATCATAATAAATTTTAACATAACAATCTTTTGTATGAGCTCCATACAACATTGTAAAATCAGGTGAGTTTCTTAAATCAACTGGGTTAACGTCAAAAATAGGTTTGGAGGTTTGATTAGGGTAATAAATATTTCCTCTAGAATCTTTATCTATTAGAAGTATTTTATTTTTTAATAAAAAAAAATCTTTAATATAATTATTAAGTTTTTCCCACTCTATTGAAAAATTATGTTCACCGTTTGAAAAAGTACATTTAAATATTTCTTCACATAACTTAGTTGAATTTATTTCGAACCCTTTTGGCATTTTTAAATCGCCATAATACAGAGCTGTCTCACTTAATACTTTCTTTTGCATTTAAGTAATATTACATTAAGTATTATTTTAACGCAATATTATATTTAGTTATTTAACGCGTCCGTTAGATCCCATTGTTGGCTAGAATCATTCCATTCATGGTACCAATAATTAGTGCCTGCATCATTTTGTGTCTGTTGTTCTGTTGTTATTGCAGGTTCGTCTCCTATCGGAGATTGCCATCTAGCTTCACTTATATTTTTTACCCATGATGCGTATGGTTTCGGTGGGAAAAAAATTTCATTTTCTGAATCCCAAATCCAGCCTGTTGTTGGATAGTTGCCTCTAAAAGGAGTTCCTCCTAATTGATGGACTCCTTGTTTAGTATTATAAGAACATTGTATCCATAAATTTGCAGGCCAATTATATGTTGTTTGACAAAAATTTTGACCAATAGATTCAACTTCCTCTCCTTGTTCATTTTGTACGTCTTCATTATTAATTACAAGGACTGTTATAACTTCTTTTTCTTCTGATATTTTTGCAAAATGTGCCATAATTTTTTAACTCGCTTGATATTTGTATCTTATTACTACTGTACCTGACGCACCTCCGCCACTTCTTGTTCCTCCATTCCCTGAACCTGGAGGTGTTGGTGTACTTGCTCCTGGAGCTGCACCGCCTCCGCCTATTGAAAAAGTAGTAGGTGATCCTGGTGCTGATGTTGTTGCACCAGATCCTCCTGGAACTGCTCCTATGTTTCCGCCACTTCCAGTAGCTCCTCCACCAGCGGATCCATATAATGTAGAATCTGGAGGATTAATTGAACCCCCTCCAGGATTTCCTTGTGGTGGTGATACTGGTGGTACGTTACCAGCTCCTCCACCATTTAACACTCTGTGAGCTCCTCCTCCAGATCCACCGGGGTTTCCTGGATTAAAGTGTGCTGCTCCACCTGATCCACCTCGTGCTGAAGTTATATTTGAAAAAGATGAATTACTACCGCCACCTCCAACTGAAATAGGATAACCTTGTGCAGATACGGGTATTTGTGTTCCACCTGCTTTAGGCGAAGTTGAGTATCCACCTCCTTTAGAGCCAGGTGATTCTCGAAAGCCTCCAGCTCCTCCTCCTGCTCCAAAACTTGAGGGACCACCGCCACCTCCTCCACCAGCAACGACCATATAATCAACTACGTTACAAGCTGGATTAGTTCCAACAGCAGAAACACAGAAAGTGCCTCCACCTGTAAATGTATGAATTTTGAAATCTCCAGATGTAGTAACAGTTCCACCCGTTGCTTGTATAAAACTTAAATTTTCAGATCCTCTAAATTGTCCGATAGATATTTGTCCACTTGTAGGAATAGGTCCGTTTGGAGCTGGTGCAGCTGAAGGAACTAATGGTCCATTAGAATAGTATTCTTCCATTTCTATTGGATTTGAACCACCAAATTCTGTTTGAATATCTGATAAACTTGTGTTGGTATTAGGAACAGGCACTTTAACTCTCCTTCTTACTTAAAACTTCTACTTGCGCTGAAAGTTTTTTCACTGCCTCAATAAGTAAACAAGTTAGTCTGTCGTATTTGACGGCTTTAATACCATCGGGTCTTTCAGCAACAGCCTCTGGTAAAACTTTTTCTACCTCTTGTGCAATAACACCCACATCTTTTTTTCTAACAAAGTATCCATCTTCACCACCTCTTTGATCCATGTATTCTTTTTTCCAATCAAACAAAACACCGTTTAATTTTTTTAAAGATTCTAATGGATCTGGTATATTTATAATATTTTCTTTTAGTGCAACATCTGAAGAATAAAAAGCAGTTACATCATTTGTAGCTCTTATTTCTCCAGTTGTTCCTGAAGCAGCAGTTCCTACTCCTAAAGAATCTAATTGAGTATCTTCGAATTCTACGTTACTTGCTGTGCCTAATCCTAAAGAAGTTCTAGCAGTAGCACCAGATTCTGCAACCCAAGTTGATCCATTACCAACAATTATATTACCGTCGGTTTTTGCTAAACCACCTATCGCAGTTAAATCTGCATCATAAGCTTGAACGTCACTTCCAATAGCTACACCAAGAGAAGTTCTAGCCGTAGATCCGTTTTCAGCAACAAACGTAGAACCATTACCTACAATTATATTGCCATCAGTAACCGCTAAACCTGCTATTGCAGCAAGTTTGGCATTATAAGCTTGTACATCAGTTCCAACAACTAAACCTGAAAAATTATCATTAAGTTGATAAAGTCCAGTATTTGTTGCAACACCATCAAGGTAAATAATTTTCCAACCTTTATCAGTTGCTGAGAAAGTAACTGTAGCACCTGAACCTGTTGCTGCTTTTAATTGAACTGTATGACCACCTGAAGTGCCATTTTTTATAAAATAAAAATTTTCTGTAAGTACAGGAAAAGTTACAATTCTGTTTCCAGATATTGTCCCTGTAAGTTCTAAAACTCTTTGTTGAGCAGTACCTGTTAAAGCACCGTTATCTATGTCTAATGTTGTTGTTCCTGCACCACCTGCAATAGATACTTCAAGGTGTCCACCTGTAAGTTGCTCGACAAGACTTAAGTTTGCGTTTGTTTTAGTTCCCCAAGTACCGGCATTTTCACCGGTTGCCATTAATTCGATACCTAGATCTGTGTATGTTGATGCCATAATTTTCTTCTCCTAAGCTACGTGCGTTACATCTGTATAAGACGTATTCCCTGTTATGTCAATATCTTTGTATGCTAACGTTCCAAATCCTGTTGTACCTATTTCTGCAGTTGCTTCAAGTCCTGTTAATCCTACAACATCTGCAGGCGTAATTGATCCTACACTAGAAGTAGCGGCAGATGGTGCAGTTAAAGGAACACCTATTCCAATAATTATTGAACCTACACCAGAAGTGGCAGCAGACGGTGCGGTAGGTTGAACTATTTGTGTTTCAGTTATTTCTAAACTTCCAACACTCGCTGTTGCTACGGCAGGTGCAGTTAATCCAACAACATCAGCAGGAGTTATTGCGCCGACACTTGCTGTTGCTACGGCAGGTGCAGTTAATGGAACTCCTATTCCAACTACAATTTCTCCAACACTTGCTGTTGCAGATTGACCCGTTAAACCCATAACATCCGCTGGAGAAATATCTCCAACACTTGCTGTTGCAGATACACCAGTTAATCCTACAACGTCTGCAGGTAATATACTTCCAACACTTGTTGTTGCGCTGACTCCTGCAAGTTGAACTAATTTATTAAATGAGTCCCCATAAGGTTCTTCACCCCAACCATTTCTACCCCAACCAACTAACGTACCTGCGTTATCAAAATCACCTAACTCAGAAGTCATCTGGCCAGGAGATGTTAAATTAATAATTGAAAGCTGGGTAGTTGTTATAGAACCAATTGAAGAAGTTAAATTTGAAGGAGCTGTTAATGGTACGGGTATTTCTTGAGCAGCTACAATACTTCCTACACTTGAAGTTGCAGCAGAGGGTGCAGTTAATTCAAATACAATAGGACCTTGATCGCCCCATTCGTTTTGTCCCCAGACGCCTGTGCTCCAAGTATTAGACATAAGGAGATTCTCCTTATGCTATTCTAACTATAGCTGTTGTTGCTGCTTTAGCAGGGAATTGAATTGTAAAAGTTCCACTTGAAACTGTTTTGTCTCCACCAAAAGCTACTGCACAAACTGCAGGATCACCTGTTGCAGTATCATTATAAATCAAACATCCGTTAGCTGTAAATGAAGCTGACGTAAAACTTACGTCTGCAAAATCAACGCAAGCTGTTGATCCATCTAAAGATGGAGTAATGTTTGTTAATGCTTTTCCTCCGGCTGTGTAAGCAGATCCAGATGCATTTGTAATTTCATTTGATGAACTGTAAGCTGTAGTTGATGCACTTAGAGTTGCTGAACTTGTGTAAAGTGCAATTTTAAAAGTGTTTCCTGTAGACGCCGTAAAGTTATGTGTAGCTGTCAAAACTTCGTTTTTAAAACTGTTACATATTGCCGATGTTATTGCCATAATTTTTTCTCCTCAATTTATGGAGACGGGGACTTAACCTGTATTCTAACTGTTCCGTCAGTATAATCGTCTCGTCTTCGTCTACCCAGTTGCATTCCTGCGAACTGTTGTACTGCATTTTTATATCTATTTTCATAATATGTCAACATATCTATTGGACCTTTTAAAAACCCAAATGCTTCTACTAAACAAGCATATAAAAGACCTTGTGGAAAATAGGTACTTAAATAAGTCTCTGCTGTTCCGTCTGATCCAGAACCTAATCCTGTAGGATATTTATTATAATATACTCTAAACATATAATTTGCATCTGGCGTAGGTGCTAGATACATACCCCCTGAAGTGGTTGTAGTAGTATTCGTTGCTCCACCAAACATGGCATAATACTTAGGAAATCCCGTAACATCTTGTGCTGTTAAATCACCTTCTGTTCCTGTTAATCTGTCTGTGTATTCTGATAAATATGTTTGATCTTTTTTTTCTAACCAAGTCCCTTTTCCTGTAGTAACTGAAGTTGAATCAAAAACTTCAATACCTCTTATAAACAAAGTTCCTGCAGGCGCATTAATAGTATTATCATCTGCAACTAAAGTACCTTCTTGAACAAATCTATCTGAATCCATTGGAAGCTCTTGATTAATTCTCATTTCTGCAGACATGATAAAACCATCTAAAACAGTTGTTGTAAAAACAGAATCGTCTACTTCAGTGTAATCTAAGATAGCTTGTTTTAATGTAGTGTATGTATATTTTGAAATTCCTGACATAATTAAGCTCTATCATTTACGGGCCCAATTGTACACTGAAAACCGCCTCCTGTTTCTGTGCTTGATGCAGCGTTAGTTAATGTAACATTTATACCATCAAATTGTGTAGTTGTAGATGGTTGACCTGTACTTGGAACCGATGTTTCATTTAAAGAAACAACTTTATAACAACCAAAAACTTTTGCTAAATTAGAATGAGATCCAGCAACTGTAGATTCAGGAGAAACCCCTCTGTAAGGTGCACTTGTTCCTCTAGTGCATCCTGTTAATTGATTCGTGGATCTTCCTGTGTATTGTATAACTTCATTTTGGTATGTTCCAACAAGAAGTGGATCTGTTGTATCTGAAGAAGTTAAAACTTTTTCTATCATAATAAAACCTGAAGTAGGAAACTCAGACCCGTCAGTTAAATCAATTGTAGTAGCAGTATCTGTTATTGCTCCATTTAATGTTGTAGACATTTGTAATGTTGATATTGCAACACCACCTACCGGAGATTTAACATTTCTAAATCTTGCAAAATCATTTATCTGTAAATCACCGTTTGGAAAATTAATTTTTAATGTAGTATTAGATGCAGTTACAAAAGGATTTTCTGGTAAAAAATCTTCTGTTGGAAATTCTGTTCTAGCCGTTCTTGCTCTTTGTAAAGCTTGTGGATCTGCACTTGTAGGTTTAGGATCTAACTGTGGTTGTTTAGGCTCGTACTCTGAAACGTGGACCAAGGCACCATTCCATTCTCTAACCATTTCATTATATGGAAAAGCCATACCTGATCTATCTGATATCGCTAATGCAAATTTACCTTGTGCAAAACTACTCATTATACTCCTGGGTAATATACTTTAGGTGCTATGTAAGTTGAGTTAGAAGAACCATCTTCATCTTCTGCTCTTAATAATTCATCTTCATATAACATCTTTAATTCTTGTGTTCTTTGTGGTGCGTATTTTACTGATAGGTAATAAGCTAAACCTGAAATCATACATGGTACAAATCTATAAGGTACATCAGTTGCATTCGTGTAAGCACCTACATCATCAATTCTTTTTGTATAATAAAAATTTATAAAGTTTCCAGCTTGTGAACTACCTGGAGTTAAATATAAAGTCATAGTTGTTTTATCTATAAATCTTTGTATCCAATATTGTGTAGGTAAACCTAAATCTGTTTTATTAGAAAATGCTTGATACTGCGATCTACTAATTCTTGTCATAGGTGTATCAACATTAGTTGATGCAACTCTATAACTAGCTTCTTGAATATCTGTCATTCCATTTGGAAATTGAACAACTGTATCACCAGTGTTGTGAGTAGCTGCTGTGCTACCGTTAACACCTCTAACACACCCTGTTAAATTTAATGAAGAAATTCCAGAATAAGTAATTTGTTCAGTACCAATAAGAACTATACCACCGGTCGTAGGCATTCCTGTAACAGAAGCAACACCGATTGTGGTAACTGCAGCATTTATTCCTGCAGACAGAGTTGTACTAATACCGCTTGATGTACCGTCGGTCGGGGATCTATAAAAAGTATAGACTGCTTGACCGTTCACTAAAGCTACACTTTGGTTTTTAACTTCCCAAAACTGTAATCCTCTATTCCCCCATTCAGAAAATAAAATATTTAAAGATCGTTTCGCAGTTTTTAATTGATAACCAGAAACACCCTGCATACCAATACGTTCATATGCATCTTCAATAATCTCATCTATTCCGAGGTTCTTATCAAAAACATAAGAACCCGAGGTTACGTTAGCCACTTAGACCTCCTATCCTGCTGTTAAATTAGGACCAGAATATTTGTCTGTCAATAAAGTGTAAGCAGTGACATTTGTTTTAGTTTTACAAAAAATTCCTTTTGGAAATAAAATTCCATCTTCAGGAAAATTGAAATTAATTACATCACCTGTTGGAACATCTGCAAAAAGTAAAGTTGTTCCTGAATTTGATGTTGTTGTAAGTTCTAAAACACCTGCGCCATTACCATCAGAAGCAATAATTATACCTCTTAATCTTACTGGTGGCGCTATAATAGCTGTTGCGCCAGCTGCTGCTGCGGATCTAGTTGCTTGTATATCATTTTTAAACGACATTTGTTTCTCCTATTAAATTTATGTGGGGCCGAAGCCCCACACTAATTATTTATTAAGCTGCCCAAGCAAATGCGCCTTTGACTGCTAAAGGATCTTTAGCTGAGTCAAGACCTACATGCCATAAGCCATCTTCCGTACAAGAGAAATATAAAATAGATCCGATTGTAAAGAAATTTGTAGTTGCGTTAGCTGCCGTAAAAACTAAAGAACCTTCACCTGCTGTTGATGTATCGTAAGAAACATTATCAGCTGCTCTAGTTTCAATTAGTGAACCTGTGTACCAAGCGTCTGTTCCTAGTGCATCAAAAGTTAAAGTGTTTGTTCCACCAGTAGTATCTACTCTTTGAACGTAAGCACATCTAGTTCCTGCAATAGCTGACGGTAAAGTCATTGAACAAGCTGCTGCGCCTGTAAAGTTTACCGTACTAACTTGATTACCAGGTAGAGCAACTCCAGCTCCTGCAGTAACTGCAGCATGAGTCATTCCAACGAAATCAAATTTTACGTTTAGGTAGTTAGGTGTATAAACACCTGTTGATAGGTTTTTTACTACAGACTGGAATCCGTTTTCGGATCTTACCGGTCCTGTAAATGTTGTATTAGCCATATTAATATCCTCCTAGATATTTTAAATGTAGTCCCTAGGGTTGTCGACTATACGCGTCTACATTTAATCTTTATTATTTATGTATAGTGATTAATTTATATAACACTTTTTAGTAGAGTGCAAGAGAGCCTGTAATGTGGAGTGGATTTTTCCAACGATGTAGCTTTTATTCTAAGTAGCTACAGAAACTTGTGGAGCAGAACCTTCTACGTTGTTCTGTAAGTGAGCAATCCTAGCTTCTTCAAGCTTGATATCTGTGATGATCTGTTTGACTTTATCGTCAATTCTAACCATCTCAAGAGTGTATCTGTTGTTAGACAGATGCTCCTGTTCCCACTTCAACTCCAAGGACCTTTTTGCTTTGTATAGGTCTTGTATCATTTATAACCTCTTCATAAGTTATTCGATAAGGAAAGTTTCTAAACATTCCCGATTTTTCCCAAACTATACTATTTTCTCCTAGCTTGTCAACTATTGATTGCTCCAAAGAAACGGCATCATCTTTAGATTCTACTTCAAATCTACCGTGATGGTCGTATGCGTATATGTTTATTAGGAATTTTTTCATGGTTTTGTCTTTCTATATGTTAAATGTGGCGAGACTATGTCCCGCCACAAAAAATGAAGTATTAAGCTCCTGGAGAACCAAAGATACCTCTAGGGTCAGATACACCAAATACGTATCTTTCTCTAGCTTTGTATCTAACATTACCAGTATCGAAGTCACCTTCCATCTTAGTAGATAGAGGAGTTCTTTCGAAATGTTTCATACCATTTGGCACGTCTGTAATAATAAAGAACGCATCAGTGTCTGTTAAGAAATTATTAACAGAGTAACCTTGAGGAATCATCCCCATAGATCTAATTGCGTTGATATCATTATCAGCAGTTCCAACTCTACCAGCAGAAGCCATAAGTCTTTCAGCTGTGAATTGTAGTGCAGATGGGATGATCATCTTAACAGCTTTTGCAGCAATCTTTAAACCTCTTTCATCAGTAAGTGCAGCAATGTCAATCATTGATTGCTCTAATGAAGTTTCGTTTAAGTCAGCAGCAGTTGTCAACGTATTCTGGAATGATCCAGCAAGCGTTGGGTGAGCTGTGTTGAAAAGAGTTACACCATCACCAGAAGTGAAACTACCGCCAGGCATTCCATTATTTAGTGGGTTAACTGCTTTAACTTGTTTAGTTTGAGCCATAGATCTTGCTAAAGCTTTTGTATATCTAGAAGCAAGTCTGTCATACAAATTATCTTCAATAGCTTCCTCAGTGATAGCAAACGCTAACGCAATTGTTTCGTTAGTGTATCTAGCTGTGAAAGTTTCTTGAGCGTTATCGTATGTAACACCTGAACCTTCTGGTTTTACTTGTGCTTGAGCGAATCCACTTAACATTACTTCTTCTTCAAAAGCTCTGTCAGATGACTCAGTAGTATAAATTTCAGCTGACTGATTTTCATACTGTTTGTATTCCAGGCCGAATAAAGCATTCAATCCTGGCTCTAGTTCTTTTACTAGTTGATTTCGTGATATAGCCATAATTAATCTCCTTATATACCTGCTACGTTGTTTCCTAAGATATGCTCATTAATCATAACTCTAAGAGCAAAGCCCTCAGCAGTTATATCAGAATGATCAGGATCTCTTGAAACACCTATTATTTTTAGTTGAGCGATCGATGCAGACGTAGTTGCAGATATCTTACTTGCAGATATGTACAACGGCGAGCTACCGTTAGCAAAAACTTGATCAGCACACCCACCAGTCTCATTATTGTTATAAGCTGTGTCGGCAGACATAATTTCGTACATTTGCTTTGGATCGTCAGTTATTAAAGCCGTAATATCCGTTGCAGTATTACTTGCAGGCGAATAGTTAGACCATGTTGGTTTGTTTGTAGTTGCGTCAGTATAAAAAACGCCGTTTAGTACACCCAGATTATTAGCATCTGTGTTACCAGAAGATAGCACTACACCATCAGCTGTTAATTGCACCATTGCTCCGTGCGAAATTAAAGCTGAAGAAGCTGCTACGTTCCATTCACTAAGACCGTCGTTATTATAATTTTGACCAACTTTTTTTATGGGTCTGAAACCAAACCCAGTTGTTGAAGCATTAGCCATATTATTTTCTCCTTATGAACCTGCCCCGAAGGGCCTCCAGTTCGGTTTAATTTACTCGACGGTTCGATACGTTAAAATTTTTAACTTTTCTTGCCACCGAAGGTTGTACGAGTTTGCATATCGATGTCGATAGGCATTCCCCTATGCTGTTCCTTCATAAGATCGTTGTCGATTGCGGTCTGTTGATCTTGAGCTTGCTTAGCAAAATACTCTTGTCTTGACCTTGCGATCTCTTCCGGTACCCTAGTCAGCACTAGGCCGCCGTGTCCGATAACCCCT
>Ga0208425_1000252_pt1 | contig 18737 bp, 15 predicted proteins | sample DEB08_DNA_4_FD_185496 | JGI IMG/M metagenome (GOLD analysis project Ga0208425, IMG submission 185496) | Aqueous microbial communities from the Delaware River and Bay under freshwater to marine salinity gradient to study organic matter... | ecosystem: Environmental > Aquatic > Marine > Coastal ...
CGGTGACATCATGCAGTGGATCCGCGACGTTGAGGCGTACGCCCTCGGACGTATGGAGGACGGGCACACGATCCCCGGGTACAAGTTGGTCCGGGGGCGGAGCAACCGCAGGTGGATCGACGAGGAGGGCGCGAGCAATTACCTCGGGCGCAAGGGGGTCTCCGCGGACCAGAGGTACACCAAGAAACTGGTCAGCCCGAACGCGGCTGAGAAGGCCTTGCGGTCTTTGGGCCATGACATTACCTTCTTGGAGAAGTTCTGGGAGAAGCCCGAGGGCGCGATCAAGATCGCACCGGAGGCGGACAAGAGGCCGGCCATCCCACCGGCAGCAGAACGAGTCTTCGGACCCGCCGAAGAACTCGACAACATCGACAACAGCGAGACATCGAAATGAGTAACCGCGACGTAGTAACCCCCGTAGGTCGGCTCTCTTACCCACACCTCTTCGAGAGACAGCCGGCACTCAACGCGGGGGAGGAAGGGAAGTACGGCGCTGCCATCGTCTTTGAGGAGGGGACTGACCTCTCCGCGGTGAAGGCCGCTATCCTCGCCGCCGCCAAGGAGAAGTTCGGCGACAAGGCGGTGGACATGATCCAGAAGGGCAAGCTGCGCCTCCCCCTGCGGGAGGACGGTGAGGAGAAGGGCTACCCGGAGAACAGCGTGTTCTTCAACGCCCGCACGAAGCAGCAGCCGTCCGTGGTCTCCCGCTACATCGACCCGGCCACCAACGCGGCCCGGGTCATCACGGACAAGGGCGAACTGTACCCCGGCTGCGACGTCAAATTCCATGTGACGGCGTACGGGTACGATGTGTCCGGAAACAAGGGTGTGGCCCTCGGCCTCAACCATGTGTTGAAGTACGGCGACAACGACCGGCTGGATGGCCGTCGTAGCGCCGAGTCCGTCTTCGGATCGGACCTCACTGCACCCAGCGAGACCGACCTGTCCGCACTGGACGGTGGCTCGTCTGACGCCGACGACCCGGACGTAGATCTCTCTGCGTTCATGTAGTCGTCCCGGGGCCCGGCTGTCTCCTGTGCAGCCGGGCCCCACCTCTCGGGGGTGCGAATAGTTTCGACGTGCCGGAAGGCTTTCACGAGCACCGGGGCGGACGCGGGGGCAGTACCCGCCACCTCCACTAACCTAGAACGGGGACAGATATGTTCGTGAGTGTGGACTTTGAAACGCGGAGTCAGGTAGACCTCCGGAAGACCGGTGTCTACCCATACGCGGCGGATCCGAGCACCGACATCTGGTGCATGTCCTTTTCCTTCGAAGGGGACGACGCGGTCCACACGTGGACCCCGGGGGAGGACATCCACCCAGGGCTCCGATCCCACATCATGGAAGGCGGCACCCTCCGAGCGTGGAACAGCGGCTTCGAGTACGTCATCTGGAACCGGATCCTCGCGCCCCGGTACGGGTGGCCGGAGACCGGGGTCGGTCAGTGGGTCGACACCGCCGCGGAGGCCGCGGCCATGGCCCTCCCCCGTGGACTGGGTAAGGCCGCTGCCGCACTCGGCATGAACGAGGAGAAGGACGACGAGGGCTACCGTCTGATGATGCAGATGGCCCGTCCTCGGGCGCGCGGTGCGTGGTGGCTCCACCACGACGGCACCCACCACGGCCCGTTCGCCACCAAGGCCGATGCCAGTGCGTACCGCAAGGCTCACGGGTGGAAGCCGAACGCCTGTACGTTCTCGCAGGATGAAGACACCATCATCTGGTGGGACGATGACTTGAAGTTGGCCCGGCTCATCGACTATTGCGAGCAGGATGTCCGGACGGAGAAGGCGATGGCCCTCACCCTCCGGGACCTCCACCCTGCCGAGCGCGGCGTCTTCCTGATGACGCAGCGGATGAACGACGCCGGGGTGCCGGTCGATACGGAACTGGTCCGGGCGTCGCAGGAGATGTTGGACTTCGCCCTCGAAGACGCGACCCAGCGGCTCCGGGACCTCACCGACGACCAGGTGTTGAGCGTCACGAAGGTCAACGCCCTCCGCGAGTGGGTGAACGCGAACAGCGATCTCGACCTCGACAACCTCCGGAGGGACACCGTCCGGGACCTCCTGAACAGCGATCTCCCTGAAGGGATCGTCCGGGAGGCCCTCCAGATCCGACAGGACGCGGGCAAGACGTCCACAGCGAAGCTGGACGCCTTCCTGCGTTGCACGGGCGACGACGACAGGGCGAGGGGGCTCCTGCTCTACCACGGAGCTTCTACGGGCCGTTGGGCGGGCCGCCTCATCCAGCCCCAGAACTTCCCCCGCCCGGAGATCTACGACGTCGAACCCTACATCGACCTCGTCAAGGACCGGGACTACGAAGCCCTGCTGGCGACGGGGATCCCCGTCCCCGTGCTGGTGTCATCCCTCCTGCGTTCGATGTTCTGCGCCCCGGACGGGCGCACCTTCATGTGCGCGGACTACTCGCAGGTGGAGGCCCGGGTCCTCGCGTGGATCGCGGGACAGGACGACCTCGTCGACCTGTTCCGTTCCGGCGGGAAGGTGTACGAGACGATGGGCGCTTACATCTTCGGGAAGAAGGTCGAGGAGATCGGCAAGGACTCCTTCGAGCGGCAGATCGGGAAGAACAGTATCCTCGGGTGCTTCGCCGCCGACACCTTGGTCCTCACAAACCGAGGCTATGTAAGGATCACCGATGTCTCCCCGGAGCATAAACTGTGGGACGGTGTCGAATGGGTGGGACATGACGGTCCTATCTACCAAGGCGAACAGGAGGTTGAAGAGCTCTGGGGTGTCCAACTTACACCGGACCACTTAGTACTGACGGGGGAGAACTGGCAGCCCGCACTAAATCTGGTGCGCCACGCAAGCACCCGTTACCGAGGTTTGGTGACCGGATGGGCATCGCTACCGCGGTCGGGTATGCGGGCTACGTTGAGGGGAATCTTCGCTTCGCTACGCGGAGTGAGAACACCGGGAACAAACGGAAGATCGCGGACCTCGAAGCCCGTATACGACATCTTGAACGCCGGCTTGAGGAATCGCTTCACGATCCTGACTGACCGGGGGCCTCTGATCGTCCACAACTGTGGGTTCCAGATGGGCGCCGACCGTTTCGCCGAGCAGGTCCGGGAGCAGACGGGCATCGTCCTCGACCGCGGGGACGAAGAGGCCGGGCGCCCCGACCTCGCTGCACAGACGATCACCGGGTACCGGACCCTGTACTCCGCGATCCCCCAGTTCTGGTGGGACATCGAACGCACGGCGATCACCGCCGTACGCAACCCCGGGAAGGCGTATGAGGTCGGCGCATCCCCGACCCCGATCAAGTTCCTCCGAGCGGGCGGGTTCCTCTGGTGCCAGCTTCCCTCCGGACGTCGGCTGGCGTACGCCAAGCCCGAGATCCGGGAGCGGGCACTGCCGAAACCCTACGAGCACGTGAAGAAGGAGGGGTTGTCATATCTCGGTGTGGATGGTATTACTAATCAGTGGCGTCGGCACCACACATACGGCGGGCACCTGACCGAGAACGTCGTTCAGGCCATGGCCCGGGACCTCATCGCCGGCGGCATGTTGCGCCTTCAACAGGCAGGCTACACCCCGATCCTCACCGTCCACGATGAAGTGCTCGTGGAAGTGGACGAGGGGGTCGGAGACTTCGACCGATTCATGGACCTCGTAACTACACTCCCTCGCTGGGCGGCGGGCCTGCCGCTCGCTGGTGAGGGATGGGAGGGACGCCGTTATCGCAAGTGAACGTTGGGCCCCGGTACCGGGGTGGGAAAAATACGAAGTGAGCACCGACGGAACGGTCGGACTCATTATCCGCGAGGAGACTTAGAAGAATGAAACCTGAGATCATCGGCCGCTGGGCGGTCAACGGAGCCGGGACGATCGGCAAGATCACCGCCATCGTCGGGCAGCAGTACGTGGGCCTGACCCTCACCGGGCAGGCATGGAGCAGTATGGCCCCGCAGACGTTGAGCACGGACTACGACCGGATGCTCGAAGGGGCGCGGGCATGAGCGCCGAAGCCCTTTACACCGCCGGGTACACCGACCTCGTGAAGGTCGCCCGGGGTGACAAGCGTCCGGTCATGCCCGGTTGGCAGAACCTTCAGGTCACCCGGGAGATGGCGGCGGAATGGACCGGGTCGAACATCGGACTGCGCGGCGACAGGTTCCCCGCGATCGACATCGACCTCGGCAATAACGCTGAACTGGCGGAAGAGATCGTACATTGGGCCGCTCGCAAACTGGGCGGCGCACCGAAGCGGTTCTCCCCGAAGGCCGGGTCCCGCCTCCTCGTCTACCGGACCGACGACACCTTCCTGAAAATGAAGCTGACCCTGCCGCAGGGGCAGGGCGCGGTGGAGATCCTGCCTGCGGGACGGCAGTACCTCGTGAAGGGGATCCACCCCGCAGGGGGGCCGTACACGTGGAACAAGCGGGACCTCTGGGACATCCCCGCCAACCGCCTGACGCACATCACCGAGCAGGACGCCCGGGCCTTCCTCGACTTCCTCGCCGAGGAGTACGGGGGCCGGGTCCACGTTGCCCGGGAGGCCAGTGAGGTCCACCTCTCCCCGGAGGAACTTCGCGCCCCGAGCGTCGAGGCTGTGGAAGCCCTCCTGTTGAAGATGCCGAACAACGACACCTTCCTCGAAGCCGCGTTCCCGTCCGCCGGGGACCCGAGGGACATGTGGGTGGCGTTCGGTATGGCTGTCAAGGGGGCCGCAGGAGACGCGGGGCTTGGTGCCTTCGTCGAGTGGACGAGCCGCTACGAGGATGGGGTCGCGGACCTCGACCTCGCGGCCAGTGCCTTCGCCGGGTTCCACCCCGAGCGGTACGGGTGGCCGACGCTCCAGCGGATCTACCGGACGCAGGTGGAGACGCCGGACGAGGTCTTCCTCGACGACCTGACGGACGACGTCGAGCCTGAACCGCACTCCGAAATCCCGGTCCCCACGGAGGAGGACGTCGTCCAGATCCTCCTGCCGACACTGACCACGAGGCTGACGTTCGTCGCCGGCGCGTGGTGGGTATGGAACGGCTCGAAGTGGGAGATGGACACGAAAGAAGGGCTCCGGGCGGAGATGGTGCTCCGGGGCTTCCTGTCCACCTACGCCGGCCAGCTTCTCCAGCAGGGGGAGGCCATGGGCAAGAAGGAAGGCGCGGCACACCGGGGGATGGCGAAGCGGCTCCAGAGCGACACCGGGATCCGGGCGATCTTCCGCCTGCTCCGGGCACCACTGTCCCGGGAGGCCGATGACTTCGACCGGGACCTCATGGTCCTGAACACCCCGGCGGGCCTCGTGGACCTCCGGACAGGGAAGGTGCGGCAGACGGAGCCGACGGACTACGTGTCCCGCTCCACCAATGTCGCTATGCCCGGCGCGTACGACCCGGCCAAGGCCCCGAACTGGGAGTCGTTCCTGCGGTTCCTCACGCGGGAAGACGCGCAGTATTACGCCTTCCTCCAGAGATACATGGGCTACTCCCTCACCGGGCGGATGGACGAGAAGAAGCTGGCCTTCATCTACGGCGCAGCATCAAACACTGGGAAGTCCACCTTCGTGAACGCCGTGCTCTACGCGATGGGCGACTACGCGACGTCCGTAGACGTTGACATGTTCATGTCCAAGCGGAACAACACCGACGACGTTGCCCAGTTGCCCGGGGTCCGACTGGTCACCGCAACGGAACCGAGCGCCGGGCAGAAGTGGGAGGACCAGCTCATCAAGTCCGTGACAGGGGGCGACCCCATCACCGCACGACGCCTGTACCAGTCGTACTTCAGCTTCAAGCCCCAGTTCAAGATCCTGATCGCGGGGAACCACCAGCCCGAGCTCCGCAGCGTGGACACCGCCCTCTTGAAGAGGGTCCTGATCGCGCCGATGGACCGGGTGGCCGACGCCCCCGACGTCATGCTGGGCGACAAGCTCCGGGAGGAGGCGGGCATGATCCTCCGGTGGATGTTGGAGGGATGCCTCGCGTGGCAGCGGGAGGGACTGAACCCGCCGGAGACTGTCCTGACGGTCACGCAGGAGTACGCCGAGATGGAGGACACGCTGATGGCGTGGGCCGACGAGGAGTTGGTCTACGACCCCGAGGCGTGGACGGCGACGTCGGAACTGTTCGCCTCATGGATGGGGTGGATGGCCCGGCAGAACCAGAAGTTCGTCGGACGCCAGAACCGGTTCAGCCGTGACCTCACGGCGCGGCTGGACGAACTGTCGGACGAGGCCGGGCACCCGGTCGAGAAGCACAAGAAGAAGTCACACGGATTCACAGGCATCCGCCTGAAGGAGGTGTTCGCATGAAGACGCATTATCGCGAGGTAGCGGCGGAGATCAACCGGGCGAACCGGAACAAGGCGCTCAACCGGGCGAACCGGAACACGGCGCTCCCGACGGACTCGCAGGAGCGCAAGGACACGCCTATCTTCTCCGGGTTCATGGCATACTTCCCCGCCGCGGTCGCGGAGGTGGCCCGGCTGTCGAAGGCGGGCAACGACAAGCATAACCCCGGCGAACCGATGCACTGGTCCCGAGACAAGTCCAACGACCACGCCGACTGCATCATGCGTCACCTGCTGGAGCATGGTGAGGTGGACGACGACGGGTTCAGCCACACGGTGAAGGTCGCATGGCGTGCTATGGCCCTACTGCAGGAGGAGCTCGAGGCGGCGGGCGCCCCGTTGGCACCCGCGGCGAGGATTTCCTCGACGAGTAGTTCTAGCTGGGTGGGCTCTGTCGTCTCAGGCCCCGAAGACCCTAACCTCTCTGGAGGACAGAACGGATGAGACTCTACATCGCTGGCCCGATGTCGGGCATCGAAGACTTCAACTTTGCGGCGTTCGCCTCCGCAGCGGAATACCTCCGGGGGCGGGGATACACAGTCATTTCGCCCGCGGAAGCGGACGAGGAAGACGGCGGTGTCGTCGACGGCAAGGCCACGATGTCATGGGCGGACTACATGCGCCGGGACATCCAGTTGATCCTCGACGTCGAGGGGATCGCCACCCTGCCGGGGTGGGCGGGGTCCCGTGGCGCACGGCTGGAGACACACATCGCCCGGGAACTCGGCCTGCCGCACTACCAGTTGGTCGCGGACGACAGGACCGGAGGGTGGAACATGGTGTTGATGCAGGACGGCGACCAGAGGGTCCACACGATCCCGTCGGTGGGGGTGGCGGTCAGCGACCTCTGAGGCGATCCGACGCGGTAGGTACGCCGAGCAGGGAGGTAGCGGGGGCTCGCCTCCGCTCCTCCTCGTTCGACTGGTACTCCGCTACTTCCTTCCCTACCATACCGACCACGAGCCCTCCGAGTGCTTCCTCCCCCCGGATGAAGCGCCGGAGGGCTTCCTCTTTCGGGATCTCGAGCCGGGCAGCACTACGCCCCACCGCACGGTCCACCATCTGTAAGAAGGGGGCGGGGTCAACGAGCGTCGGCCCCCCGTGCCATAGCGTGCTCTGAAGCTGCCCGACCTCCCACCCTGCTTCTTCGGCCATGTTGGCAAAGAGCCGGTCGTACTCCCCGTAGATGTTGGGTACGGGCGGGATGTCCCGACGAACGTTCGGCCCTGCGAGCACGTTGGTCATGTGGACGTCGATCGTCGGGGGGCGCATATTGCCCACCAGGTTCTCGTAGAACGAGGAGACCTTCGGGGCACCGACACCGAACGGTTCGAGTGTGTTCGCCCGGTGGAGCAGGCCACCCATCGTACGCATTACCGGTTGGTTCCGGCTGGCGTAGATGATGTTCTTCATAACCGCCGTGCGGGGAGAGGTCGCCGCCACCCGGCGCATGAACATGTTGAAGGCGTCCGCGCCCTCGCCCGCGCCGAGCTCCGCGATGAACCGCTCCCGCAGGGGGTCGGTCGCGTACCAATACTGGGCCGCGGGCACGGCGGACCGGATCTCGTCCGCTAGACTGATCAGCCCCCGCCGACGCTCCGGCGTGAAGCGGGACCGCAGGGTCTGAACCCGGTCGGACTTGGCGACACGGGCGTACTCGATAGGGGACTGGGAGACCCCGTCGATGAAGCCCCGGGACAGCCCCTCCGGGGTGAGGTCGAAGAGCGGACCCTCGGACCCGGAGAGCACCGCGGGCGCCTCGGGCTTCGGGGTCTCGATGTACCCGTCACCGCCCAAGTGGAAGATGCCGTCCTGACCCCTCTCGGCGCTCAAGCGTAGGGCCTCTTCCCGGTCATCGACCTTCTCGACCACGTCCATCACGATCTCACCGTCACGCTCCCAAGTGCCGACACCGCGGTCGGGCTTGGCGAGCTCGTCGGCAAACTTAGTCGTGAACTCTTCGTGCATCGCCTCGGTGTAGGGACCGGGGCGGACCATGTCATCCCCCTCGAAGACCGCTACCGAGTGCGTGTCCTGCCCCATCGCGTTGCGGCCACCGAAGAAGGTGCTGCCGGGGTTCTGCGGGTCGGCGTAGTGGTCCGCCACCTGCCGACTGACAAGCGGGGTGTCGGTGAACTTCGCGTAGTAGCCCCCTCCTCCACGGTTCTCGTCGAAGATACCTTCCGCCCCCTGCTCCCGGAGCATCTGCTCCGCACGGTTCTGCACCGCCGCTGGCGTCGGCTCCGGGTTGATGTTCGGGTTCGGTCCGGCGGCTTTCTCGGCCCGCAGAGCGACGCGAGCCTGCTCCATAGCCTCGGAGAAGGCTTCGCCCCCCGCGAACTTGGAGACGTCAACGTCCACGTCCACGAAAGGCTGCCCGCGGAACTGGACCTCCGGCTGCACCCCCGGCCCGTAGAAGTAGGTACGCGGCAGTCTGTCCGGGTTGGCGAGCTCCGTACCGGGCTGCCCGGTCCCCTGCTTGGCAACCTCGAGGACGTCCTCGTTGGCGCCACGCCCGTAGTGGCGCAGCGTTACCATCTGCCGACCGTCGTCCATCTGTCGTACCGCCGGCCCCATCTTCCGGGCGACGTCGAACGGCAGGCCGAGGAACGGGATAGCGGACGCTGCAGCGACGGTACCCCACACGGGGTGACCCTCCGCGAAGAGGGTCGGCGCGTCGAAGGCGAGCGCCTTGACGTCGCCGGTGCCGGGCATGAAGTCCGCGGCCACACCCAAGGCGGAGTCGTAGGCGTCTTGGGTCTCTTGGGCGCGGGGGTCCATCGTGCCGAGGGCCAGCGCACGACCGAGGGTGTTCGTGCCGAGCCAATTCCCCGCGCCCTTCAGGCGTTCGAGAATCCCGGCCAGTCCCGGTGGCAGTTCCGGATCCATTTACCGACTGCTCATAATGCCGCGGGTCAGCGCGGAACGCCCACCCACGCCGGCGGCCAAGTCGAAGACACCGCGCATCGCGTCAGTCCCGATCTGGTCGTTGGCCTCGCGTAGGAAGCGGCGGAAGAGACGGTCGCCCTTTTTGCCTCGTGGGAACATCGCCCGCAGAACCTGACGGTCACCCGTCTGTCCGTTGACGGCAAAGGCCACCCGGTTCATGACCGACTGGTCCTGCCCGACAGTGGCCCGGTCGAGGAAGTCGTCTAGGAGCCCCTTACGGAAGGCGTCGTCGGCAGCGGGGTTGTCCGCGAACTGCTCGAGGATGAACTCGAGGCGGTCCGGGGTCGTATCCCCACCGAGAACGTCGATCGCCGTCTCACCCTCGCGGCGCAGATGTCCCGCACCGATGCGGTACGCCTCCTCAACCTCCGCCGTACGGGAGAAGAGCCGGTTGGCCTCGGAGAACTGGCCGCCGGTAGAGGCGTCCAGCAAGTCCCGCAGCTGGTCAGCCATCTGCCTAATCTCCGCCGACTGCATCTGCTCTGTCGGAGACAGGGACTTCAGGCGGCTCATCTCGCGGAGGCGGCGGTGTAGGCGTTGCGCGTCTTGGAAGTTCCAGTCCGGCGGGGCGCCCGCCGCGGCACGCACGTTGGCCTTAATGCTGTTCACGACACCACCCATGCCCGGCTGCGACCGCAGGTCCTCGATGAAGTCTACGGTGCCCGGAACCAGTGAGCGGTTCTGCAGGCGACCGAACAGTTTCTGCCCGGCCTCTGATGTCTCGTTGGCTAACTGGACCGTACGGCCACGCATCGTCGGGGCAGCCTCACCTACGAGGGTGGCGGCCACCCGGCCACCGTGGAGGTACGGACCTTCGATTCCGAAGCGACGCGGAAGCTCCGCGCCTTTCATGTTCTGACTGATCCACGCCGCGAGACGGTTCCCGGAGTTGGTACCCATACCGCTGCGGCGGGCGGCCCCGACGAACGGGAGTGCCAACGGGGCGAGCCCCCCGAGCAACCCGCCGCCGCCGCCACCAATCAAAGTGTTCCGGCGACGGATGTCCCCGGCGTCTTCCTGCGCGGTGTGGCCGAAGCCGGCAGTGGCCCCTTCAGCAGCGCCGACGGTGCCCCCGGCGAGCAAACGGGCGAACAAGCCGCTGCTCCCTTTGGTTAGGACGGCGCCGGGCGCGGCGGCACCGGTCAGCACGTCCGCGGCCATCGTGGCGGCGGGCGCGACCGAGCGGGTCTCCCGAGCGTCGGCTTCCATCTCGAGACCGAGCTCCGGGTCTACCATGCCGACGATGTTGTCGATGGTGCCCAACGTGCCGGCCTGCCCGAAGGCGCCCAAGGCGCCCCGCACGGCCTCGAGGACGGCGGTGCCCCTCCCGGACTCCGCCGCGACCTGCTCCTCTGGCGTTGGGCCGATGGAAGCGGCGTACGCCTGACCGAGGGCGCGAAAGCTGGGGTCACCCCGCTGCTCGAGGAACTGGTCCACCTGCTCCGGGGTCATCTGCCCCGACTGGATCCGGCGTTGGAGCGCGAGATAGAGCTCGTGATCCATTACCCGTTACCCCGTAGGTATGCGTCAATCTCCGCGTCGATACCGCTTGACCCCCCTGACCCCCCTGACCCCCCTGCCGGTGCCTCACCGGGCAGGGCGTGCATCGTCCGCACGATACCGATGGCCTCCCCGACAGAGAGGCCGCGACCGCGGGCGTTCACGTATGTGGTGATTAGCTGCCCTTTCTGTACACGAGACTCCGGGGTGTCGGTGACACGGGGCATCATGAAGCCGTCCATGAAGGTACGCTCCGCCTCGGTCATCTGCTTACCCGAGAGATCCTGCTGCATCGCCATAAGAGCCATGCCGGCTGAGCTGTTTGCCATCTCGGCGTCTGGTCCGGTCAAGAGCCCGCCGATGAATCGGGCGCCGCGTTCAAACAGGCCTTCGCCCCGCATCCGCTCCATGACAGAGGCAAGGCTCCCGATACCCACCCAGTCCTCGGGGCGTACTTCCGCCAGTCGTGACGCGGCCACGTCCATGATTCCGGGCTCGTCGCCTTGGAGCATCTGGATCGGGGTTGCCGTGCCGTCCGCCTGTCGGCGCATCATGAACTTACCGCCTCGGTCGAAACCGAAGGACCGAGCCTCGTCCGCCCCGAGATCTTGGATGAACGTATCCGGGGCGGGAGGTGGCGCGGAGCCGATAAGTTCACGGCTGACGATACTGCCGGTCGTTGGATCGGAGCCCACCCGGTAGGACTCCACGAGTCCCGTCTCCGGGTTGAAGTTCTCCGCGGTGGTGAAGTTCAGGTTTGGCTGCTGCCGGGTCTGTCCCGCGGCCATTGTCTTCAGGACCTCGGACACGGTACGGGCGGCGTCGATGTTACCTTGCCCGAGGAGCTCGAGGAAGATGTTCTGCATCGACGGGACGTCCATCCCCGCGCCCTGAACAAGCTGCTGTAGCTGCGCCCTGTTCGCCTCTACCTGCTGTCGCTGACGTCCGGCCATAGACGCAGCGGCGATAGCCTCAAGCGGGTCCGACGTATCCGCCATGATGGCCGCGGCGCCGGCGTCCATGAGGGACTGCTGGGCACCGGGCCCGGTGCCCCCGAAGATCGGGAGCACGTTCTCTTTGATTGCGTCGAAGAGTCCGGGCATGGGTCAGCCTCTACCATACAAGGGGGTCACGGTAGGCATGTTGATCGGCCCTCCGCCGACACCTATGGGCCGTGGGGTCGCCATCGGCGTGCCTGTGACTCCCACACCTGGGCGAGCCAACATGCTCTGGGCGGCGGTGAGACCCGCCGGTCCACCAGCAAACAGGCCTGCGGCCGTCAGGCCGAGCCCGGCGACGTCTGCCCAGAAGTTGCCCGGAGTGATACTCTCCTGCGTGCTGCCGGTCGGGCCGCCATAGGACCCAGCGAGGAACTGCTGCTCCAGCTGCCGGCGGAAGATGGGCTCCTGAAGCTGGCGCTCACGAAGGGCACGCAGGTACTCAGAGTGCTGGAGCCCCTGCTGCATCGCGGTGTTGAACTGTCCCGAGAGCAGCCCGCCGACCTGTTGCGCCTGCTGTTGATCGAGTGCCCCGAGACGTTCCGCCTGCGCGATACCGTGCCGGGCGGAGTTAAACGCACCGGCTTGGGTCGCGGACTGGTTCGCGCCCACAATGGCCTGTTGGCGAAGACGGTCGAAGTGCGAACCGAGACCACCGATCACTTGGTCGATGTAGGGGTTCATGAACGGCTCGATCTGCTGCGAGATCGGGCGCGTATCGGCACCGGCGAAGAAGCTGCCCGGTGCGTTCATGATGTCAGCAGCGGCACCCGTCCCGGCGCGTCGCATGCGGTTGACATGCCCCTGCGAACTCGGGTCTAGACGCTGTGTCTGTGTCTGCTTCTTATCTTTTTTTCCCATCAGAGCCTCCGGGCCATACTGACCGTCGTGAGTTCCCAGCCGTCAGCGGCCAGCACTTTCGTCCATCCGCGTCGCCCAGTGAGTGTAGCGACGTCACAACCTATCTCTTTGCCCCAGACCAACAGTTTGTCAATCAAGGCCCGGACATCGTCAAGGCTACCCGTGCCCAACCAGAAATGTAACTCCTTATGGTTGGGCGCGACATTGACCTCTGTTACAATACAGGCATCGTTCTCTACCCAGAGTTGGGCCTCGTTACGCCGTACCGCAGCGAGAACGTGGGAAAGAGAGTGCGAGCCGCTCACCGCGAGCGCACGCTCTAACCCGTTCAAGTGCTCCTCACTCAGATCCATTATCGGGTACCGTGATCGTGGGGTTCCCGTCCTCGTCCCGTCCGGCTTTAGCTTCTGCGCCACCGATGACCGCGGTCAGTCTCGCGATCTGGATCTTCGCGGACTGTAGCAATTGTGCCGCGTGATCGTGTTCCGCCCAAGCGTGACCGAGTACCGTGCGCTGCTCTTCTGTGAGATTCATACCAGTGCCTCTAAGTGTGGGGGTAAACTTTGTGCAGTACGTGCTTCGATCTCGGCAGGGATGTCCCGGTACTTGTGGGTCAACCCGTGCCAGATGTATGTGAGGTAGAACTTGAACCAACCCATACGTTGTACCTGCCAACAATGGACAAGTTCATGCCGTCTAAGGTCCGGGGTGTTGTGGCCCTTTCGGATGAATACGAAAGGATACAACGTGATCGCGAGTACGCTCCGGGGCAACGGGAGCACCGGGGTTACGATCAGCCAAGGTGGTCTACGAACCATCGTTACACATGCTCCGTGAGATCGTGAGGTTACACGTTACCTCGTCCGAGGCGTTCGCGGTATAGCCACCACAGACAAGGGTAAACGCCGTGGTCAGGGTGTTGATTGCGCGGGTGGCGTTGTATACCCCACTCGTACCATCCGGCGCGGTCCACTGTGCCACAACCCGCTGGGAGGACGTCGTGATCTCCGCGATCATGACCTTGACATGCCACGATCCGGTGTCTCCCGCAGCGGGCTGGAACAGTACCGCGCTCGAACCACCCGCGGTGATCCGAACACCCTTCGTAGAGTTAGTGCCGGTCACCTTGCCGGAGAACTCTGTGACAGAGCCGATGAAGGACCCGTCGCCCGCCCACGAGAGTGTGTCGGAGATATCTACATACGACGTGTTTGATGTAGTACCACGGCTCGTACCGTCTACGAGCTTGGGTCCGAAGACGTCACCGTTGTTGTACAGGACGGCGCTCGAAACCGAACCGAATCCGGTCGAGCCCTCGAACTCGATGTTGCCGTCCACCGCAGCGAGGCGCAGGCCGTAGCTGGACGAGCCCCAGATAGAGCCGGCCTCGTTGGCGCTCGTCCCGTCGTAGAAAGAGATCGCGCCGTAGTTCGCACTGCTCCAGAGTTTGACACGGTTGTAGCCATCGTTGGCCTTCACGGTGACCGACCCATCGAAGACAGCATCGGACGCGGTGAAGGCGTCGGACACGATCGTACCGCCGACGGTCAGTGACGATCCATTCCAATGAATGTAGGCACCGGTGGGGTCACCGCACCGGAACTCGTAGTCGCTGCCGTCCTTCCCGAGAAAGACCCCGGTCCCCGTCAACGGTGCGGTCGCCGCCCCGAACAGGATCCGTTCAGTGTCCGCGTTGATCTCGATCGAACCAACGTCGATCTTACCCGCGGTGAGCGTGCCCATGTCCGCGTAGATAGCGGACAAGGTGGTCCCGGTTATCTGTGTCGCGGTGATCGTGCCGGTCGCGATCTGTGACGCGGTGATCGTGCCGGAAGCGATCTCCGCAGCGGTGATCGTGTTCGATGCGATCTCGTTCGCGGTGATCGTGTTCGATGCGATCTCGCTCGCGGTGATCGTACCGGCAGCGATCTTGGCCGCGGTGACTGCGCCCGCTGCGAGTTCTGTCGTGTCCACGACACCCGCGTCGATCGTACCGGCGGTCACGGCGAGGGCGGCAATCTTTCCGGCGACGACTGCGCCGGCAGCGATCTTAGCGGACGTCACGGCGCCAGCGGAGATCTCCGAAGCGGTCACGGCACCTGCGGCGATCGTACCGGCGGTCACGGCGAGGGCGGCAATCGTTCCAGCGGTAACGGCGTTCGCGGCGATGCTGCCCACCTGCACCTGTCCCGGCAGGCTCGTCAGGCTCGCCTGACCGCCACCCGCACCGGTCAACGTGCCGTCAGAGTTGATCGTGACGTTGGAGTTAATCAGTCCTGCGTCTGCAAACGCAGCGGACAGGGAGCCTGATACTTGAGTGGCGAGACTGACCGTGCCAGGGAGGCTCGCCAAACTGGCCTGCCCCCCGCCAGCACCACTTAACGTGCCGTCAGCGTTGATCGTGACGTTGGAGTTAATCAGTCCTGCGTCGGCAAACGCCGAAGTCAGAGTACCGCTAACCTGCGACCCGAGATCGACCACCGGGTTCACGAAGTCGTCCCCACCACCATACACGAGGTACGTGGCGTCTGTCCCGGAGACCGACGGTTTCGCTACCGCGACCAGAATCTTGTTCGCACCGACCGCAGTGGCGGCAGTGGTCGTGGTCTGCAGCGCGACCGTGCTTACACCCGCATCGAGGTAGATGTACGTCGTCACGGTCATGTTGCCGGTGTTACCGGCACCAATCGAGTACGCGGTGATACTGTCCGCCAGCGAGATCGTGCCCGAGCTCCACGCCACGGTGTCGTTGTCCGTAGCGCTGAAGGTCATGTCATGAGCCCAGCCGTAGATCGAGGGGGTGGCGAGCACAGGCGCTGGAATGATCGACGGGCTATTGATCGTCAGGTTGGTCCCGTCCCAGTGCATATACGCGCCACCGGGATCTCCGACGCGGAACTCGTAATCCGCGACATCCAGACCCATGAAGATACCGACCCCGGTAGCCGGCGAGGTCGCGGCGCCCATCAAGATTCTTTCGGTACTCGCGTTGATCGAGACGTTGCCCGCGGAGAGCGCACTGCTCGAGAGCGTCCAGCCGCCGATCGTTCCAGTGTCGGCGGTGATCGTCTTAGTCGAGATGTTGAGCGAGGCGATCTCGTCGCCCGTGATCGTGACCGCAGCGATCTCGTTCGCGGTGATGGTGTCCGCTTCGATCTCGTTCGCCGTAATCGTACCCGCTGCGATCTCTGCAGCGGTGATCGTGTTCGCTAGGATCTCGTTCGCCGTAATCGTACCCGCTGCGATCTCGGTTGCGGTGATCGTATTCGCAGCGATCTCGTTCGCGGTGAGCGTGTCCGTGGCGACAACGTCCGCCGTTACCAGTGATAGCTTCTGATCGTCCGCACCGCCGAAGACTTGGAATTGCGCGTCTTTGCCCGCCTCCACGTCCTGCGCCACCGCGACTAGGATCCGGTTCGCGCCGACAGTGTCGGTGGCGGTTGTCGTAACCTGTAGCGTAGTCGCGGATACACCGATATCCAAGAAGATATAGGTGACCGTGGTCATGTTTCCGGTGTTACCGGATGCGATATTGTACGTGGTACCGTCGGTCAACGTGATGTTGCCCGTGCCCCACGACACCGTATCATTGTCCGTAGCGGCGAAACCGATATCGTGCGTCCACCCGAGAATCGAGGTCGGGAAACCGGTCCCGCTAGAGAGACGGTTGTTGATACCCCCGAAGGTGTCCGACAACGCTCGCGTGACGACTGACCGGAACTGTGCTTCGTTCTGTGCGTCGTAGTTGTGCGGCGCGTTGGGGAACTTAGGTACGTAGGTCATCGTTCGCCCGCTGCCTCAACGTCCAGACGCATCGTTCCGATACGCCAACCCGGCTGGTCCTGCACGATCTTGAGCCGCACTTGGCGCCCGCTTAACCGGACGTCGGTAGGGTTCGCCGGAGTGTAAGGTCCGTTCGTGGTCTCGGTAGCAGTCGGGTAGTACGAAGTGACTAGGTAGAGATCCACGTCGCCAAGGGTCTTCTCGTCCGGAATGATAGACTGGATGTGCATCGTCCGGTCCCCCTGCCCGAGCTCCATAGGCCCGCTCGTAGCTTCCGGTGTCGCCCCGCCGTAGTAGTTTCCGATCTCGTGCTGCCATAGCAGGGGGCCAGCGCCTCCGCTAAAGGTTCCGGCGGCCCATGAGGCGTTCGCCGCGGTATCACTCGCGGTCAGTGCGTTGCCCCCGGAACCTCCGTTGACCGCCGAGACCGTAAGAGTCGTCGCGTCCCACTGGGTCGCTACGGCACTGCCGTTGGCCGTCGTGGCGGCAGCGTATGCCGTACCAGCCCCCGCGCCTAGATTAATCGCCGCGGCGAGGTTGCTTAGGCTAGTCTCGAGATCACCCCCTATCTTCACAGTTCCGTCGGCCTCGGTCAGGATCGTTTGGAAAAAGTAGGTCTTGCCCGCGACCACTACCGTTTCAGCGCTCGTGAAGTTTGAGGAAGCGGTAAGCACATTTGTGGCGGCCACCGCAGCGTCGAACGCCATAGGATACGGCAGTGCGCCACGATCTTCCCCCGCTGTGCGGGCGACGGTGTTGTTGTACCAAAAGCCCTCTTCGTAGTTGTAGGTTACAGACTTGTCGCACTCTCGGGATGAACCGGAGGGATAGTGCCACGTTACCTCACCGAACTCCTGCCGGATCTCGCACCAGATCTTGGACGCTTGGTTCTCGTTCAGGTCGCTGAATACGTAATCCGCCAACGGGGAGTCGATCGATTCTGTGAACCCGTTGTAGATGTAGAAGCCCCTGCCGCTCATCCAGAACGCAACGGAGCCCACGACACCCATAGAGCGTCTCGAGATCGCGCCCACAGCGCCGACAGGCACCGCGGAGTAGATGAACGTGCCGCCGATGTACCGGAGGCTGTAGAGGTCCGTCTCGGTCCATACGAGCGTCTCCGCCTGCGAACGGCGGGCAGCGAGAATCGAACCACGACCCGGCAGGCGGAGGTCGCCCGCTTGGTTTGTGGGGGATGCTGTCCAGTCGGTGTTGTCGTCTTGATCCGCCCACCGGATGTACCGAGGGTCGCCGCCCGCGCCGAGGGCGACTACGAAGTTCTCTGGGGTTACAACAACACCGACGAGCCCCGTAGGCGCGTTTGTCAGCGGGGCAGCGACAGCGGGATCGCCGGCGTTACCGTCAACGTCGCAGTATTGCAGTTTGCCGTCGGAGTTCGCGACGAAGACAAAGTCCTCGCCGTAGTTGTCCATCGAGTAGGACTGCGCTTCTTGCAGGTTCTCGCTGATCTCGTCTCCGAGACCGTACCGCCCGGCGCCGTAGTTACCGTTGCCGTAATTGCCGGACGTGATTGCCGCGTCCGCGCTGCCTGACGTGAACCCGACGGGGGTGATGTCATATTCAGCACCGGCGCGGAGGATCTTGACCGCGGTCGGGCCGCCGTACGCAAACTGGTAGTTGTCGTCGTTGTCCCGCCACGCCCACGTCCCGCTCACACGCTCCCCGGCGTCTACCTGTGACCCGCCGACCTCCACCGGATCAAAGCCTCCGATCGATTGCATCGTGCCCTCAAACCAACGTACCCAAAGCGTGTCGTACCAACGCCCTTTAGCGTCGTATACGGTGCCGGGCTTGACTACGCCGGGAGGTGGTGTAAGGGGCACAAAAGGCATCAGAGTCCGCCTTTCTCTTTGAGGTTGCGAAGGGGTTTCCCTTCCCGGAAAGCTCTAACGATTTCGCGGTGGTCAGGTTGTGGCTTCTGGCGAGCAGGAACGAGCCACGCTAAGAGTCTTTTGAACATTATGCGGTGGTGTAGAGGTAACCGTTGATGTTGCCGAATACGCGGGTGTCGTTTCCGCCTACAGCACTGACCCGAACCTTGAGGATCGCCGGGCCGGGGATAACGAGAGGTGCGTCATCGAAGTGCATGTCCACAACGGAAGTACCCTGTGCCGTCGCGGTGCGGCGATCCATGAGACGAAAAGCATCTACATCAACCGTCGGATCGAAGTTGACGTCGAACTCAAACTCTGCGTACCCGCTCGCTTGGGAGCGGTTCACACCTACGACCGCGGAAGTGATCAATAGAGTTTGTTCAGCACCAAGGCCGTAGATGAGCATATGGGTCGTGCCTTCG
>Ga0208425_1000254_pt1 | contig 18690 bp, 22 predicted proteins | sample DEB08_DNA_4_FD_185496 | JGI IMG/M metagenome (GOLD analysis project Ga0208425, IMG submission 185496) | Aqueous microbial communities from the Delaware River and Bay under freshwater to marine salinity gradient to study organic matter... | ecosystem: Environmental > Aquatic > Marine > Coastal ...
GATATGCTACATGCAGGTGTCTGCCCAGAGCAAGCACGTATGGTACTGCCACAATCAACCATGACTGAGTGGTACTGGTCAGGTAGCCTTGACGCCTTCGCTGATATGTGTATACTAAGATGTGCTTCTGACACACAACAGGAAACACAAGAGGTAGCCAATCAGATCAGTGTAAAGATGCACAAACTATTTCCTGTGTCGTGGATGGCACTGTGTAAAAGGAGAACATGATGAATAAAGGCTCAGGTATTATTGGTGTAGAACAGGTAGAAGAACACGAAGATGGTGGTGCAACTTACAAGTTTCACATGGATACTCACGCCCGTGGGCTACTGGCAGAGGAAGGCTTGAGGTTAGTGCTCTACTGTGCAGCAGCTAAGATGGATATGCAGTTGGTGTATGACTTCATAGAGGATCATATTAAGTACAACAAGGATGAGAGGTTTGATGAGTACGGAAACTATGGTGAGAACAATCCTCCCGTTTAAATATAAAGGAAAATAAAATGGTAGAATTAAAAGACCTACTCAAAGAGTTAAAGATGTGGGAAGATAAACTGAAAAGCCCTCGCTTAAAAGAGTATGAACGTAAACTCATTCAGTGTGAGATTGCGTATGTGCAGAAAGAGATACAAGATAAACAATACTATAAACAAAAGCTAAAAGAAAACGCCTAGAAGTATTAAGAGGAGGCACGAACATGATGGAACTAGCATTGATCCGTACTCTTATGGACAAAGAGTTCTATGATAATCACAAAGGCATCCGTTGCCCTGACAAGATATTCACTAAGGATGTGCGTAAGATAAAGCAAACGCTAGACTACGCTATGAATACCTACGAGAAGACTCTGACTCCCTCAGAGCTAGAGGCTTTGTTCTATGCTGGCAATAGTAGTATGACTACAGCTAACAAAGAATCGTACCGAGATCTGTTTCACAAGATAGCCAAAGAGAATCCGCTTAACAAAGAGATAGCTAATGACGTACTGTCTAAATTATTTCAACAGGTAGTAGGGGAAGAGATAGCCAATCTTGGTTTTGACTATGTGAATGGCACACAGAATACACTAGAGCCGTTACGTAATCTGATACGCGATTACCAAGATGACTTCATGCCTAACCTTAAGATTGATTGGGATGACATGGACATCAACACCCTGCTTAAAGCTAACGACATTCAGTCACAGTGGAAGTGGAACATATCATCGCTGCGCCGTAAGGTAGAAGGTATTAGTGGTGGGCATTTGGTTGTTGTAGGTGCACGTCCTAACACAGGTAAGACTAGCTTTCATGCTAGCGCTATCGCAGGTCCAGATGGTTTCGCTCATCAAGGTGCTAAGTGTATCATCCTGTGTAATGAAGAAAGCTATGAACGTGTAGGTGCAAGATACCTCAGTGCTGCTACAAGCATGAGCATGGAAGAAGTAAAGGCTAACATGGCACAGGCTGGCCTACGTTATGAACCAGTACGTAAAAACATCTTTGTAAAGGATAGCACAGGTAAAGACATGTCATGGGTTGAGGCTGTAGTAAAAGCATACCAACCTGACATAGTAGTATTAGACATGGGCGACAAGTTTGCTAACAAGACAAGTGATAAGTCTGATGTGTATCTTAAAGAGGCGGCTATATATGCACGTAACATAGCCAAGCAATATAAATGTGCAATCATATGGATGTCACAATTAAGTGCTGTGGCTGAAGGTGTGGTTCGTGTAGACCAGTCTATGCTAGAAGGCAGTAAGACAGGTAAGGCAGCAGAGGCTGACCTGATGATTCTCATCTCTAAGAACAAGGTTGTTGAAGGGCAAGATGATGAAGAGAGCAATCAACGTCACCTTAACATCGCTAAGAATAAACTTAAAGGTGGATGGCATGGTGTAGTACACTGTGAGTTAGACGGTGAACGGAGTCAATACCTTGCGTAATGTATTAGATGTAGAGAACACAATCACAAAGCGTGGCGGTAAGACTTTACTAGATCCGTTTGAACCAGGAAACCATTTAGTGCAGGTTGGTATACTTGATGTAGACAACTGGAAGAACGAGAACATCTTTACGTTGGATCATGTAGAGTATAAAGATAATAGTGGTGTGGCAAAGAAGACCATACAAACTATACTAGACATGACTACGCTTCTCATTATGCACAACGCACAGCACGATCTCATGTGGCTGTGGGAGTGTGGCTACAAGTATGACGGTGAGATATACGATACCCTGTTAGCAGAATACTTGCTTGTACGTGGACAGAAAGAACCACTAAGCCTAGAGGCATGTGCTGAACGCAGACAGCTAGACTTTCAGAAGGATGACACACTAAAGAAATACTTTAAAGAAGGGTACAACACAAATGAAATACCTATCAGTGATCTTAGCTTTTATCTTAGGCATGATCTGCTCACAACTCGTGAGTTGTTCATCCATCAAGAGCATGACTTCGCTCAACCAGAATCAGCCTCACTCCACCCTGTCAGAGCAGTTACCTTCAACACCTGTAAAACCCTCACAAGAATGTACATGTCAGGGTTCAGGGTGGATAACACCGCCCTTGAAGTAGTGCGTAAGGAGTTTGAGAATGAGAAGGCAGAGATTGAAGACAGACTGCAAAGAAAAGTAAGGGAGCTTATGGGTTCTACTCCTATTAATCTTAACTCTCCCGAACAAATGTCTCAAGTTGTGTTCTCTGTTTCTGTCAACAACAAAAAAGAATGGGTAGATCTGTTTAACTATACAGAAACACAAGAAGAATTTAAAGCTGCTGTTAAGGCTAACACTACTATGCTATACCGTACAAAAGCATATACTTGCCCGACATGTAATGGGGAAGGCAAGACGTATAAACTAAAGAAGGATGGCACACGTTACGCCAGACCTAACAAATGTAAGGACTGTGATGCACGGGGGTATCAGCTAAAGAAAACAAATGTAGTTGCTGGTCTATGCTTCGCTGCACCAAGTAAGAAATGGGTGAGCGCAAATGGATTCAGCACAAGTAAGGAAAACCTTGACATACTTATATCAACTGCTAAGAATAATAACATGGATACCGCTGTGGAGTTTCTCACTGATGTTAAAAGGCTTTCTGCTGTTTCTGTGTATCTTAGTAGTTTTGTTGATGGTATTTCCATATTCACCAAAGCAAACACAGGAATGCTGCACGTTGGGCTTACCCAGCATATCACCAGTACAGGTAGATTTTCTGGACGCAATCCCAATATGCAGAACATGCCTAGAGGAGGAACCTTTCCAGTAAAGAGAGTATTCGTATCAAGATGGACTAACGGTAAAATAATGGAGGCAGACTTTGCACAACTTGAATTTCGCACGGCAGCGTTCTTGGCCCAAGACGAAACAGCAATGCAGGAAATTGCAACAGGCTTTGATGTACACAGCTACACAGCAAAGGTTATCACAGATGCTGGTGAACCCACGTCTAGGCAAGAAGCAAAGGCACACACCTTCGCTCCTCTCTTTGGGGCAACCGGGTACGGTAGATCAAAAGCAGTTGCTGCATACTATGAACACTTCACAGAGAAGTACAAAGGTGTAGCAGCATGGCATAAGAAGCTAGCGAGTGAAGCTATAAGACTAAACAAAATAACTAACGTGAGTGGTAGACAGTACGCTTTTCCTGACGTATCACGTAGGTCTAACGGTAGTGTGACACACTTCACTATGATAAAGAATTACCCAGTGCAAGGCTTTGCTACAGGCGATGTAGTTCCTGTTGTGCTGGTTGAAATAGAACGCAGACTTGCAAACATGCAGTCCTGTTTAGTTAACTCTGTGCACGATTCAGTGGTAATAGATGTACACCCTGATGAAGTGGAAGTAGTAGTACAAACTATTAAGGATATGAACGAAGACTTAAACTCTTTAGTTGAAAAGGCTTACGGTGTTGTCATGAATGTGCCTCTATTATTAGAAGCAAAATTAGGTAATAATTGGCTTGACATGTCTGACGTTTAGGGTATAACTAATCATCTTTAACTTAAATAAAGGAGTAAGTATGAATACTGAACTAGCAATACAAAATGATCTTGGTATGTCTTTAGCAGAGGCTATTGGTGTAGCGAACATGGGTGGTGAAACAAAGAGCGTATCCCTACCCCGTGTTAACCTTACCCATAACGGTATCATGGGTAGCATCGAAGTCAACGGCAAGTCTGTAAAGACTGAGGTTGTACCTTTGGGTGCTTACAAGATTACATTATCGGAAGACAATGTAGTGTATAGTGTAAGACCTAACATTCGTATCTTTGCTGTACGTCAACAGTGGAGTAAGTGGAACTCCAATGAAGAGATCATGATGAAGACTGTCATGAGTACAGATCTAAAGGGTGACCTTAAGGATAACATGGGTACGTTTAACTTGGGTAGACCCTCTGGTTATATCCAGGATTGGGATTCTGTAGACGATAAAACTAAGGACTTGATTCGTACAATTAAACGTAAGAAGATTGTCTTTGGTATGTTGACAGCTAATGATTGCACTGATGAAGAGGGTAATCCTGCTGATGCTATCACTGATCCTATTCCGTTTGTGTTTGAAGTTTCACCTTCAAGTACTAAAGCACTAGACACGGCAATAAACACACTGAAACGTAAGAACATCTTACCTATTCAGTACACGTTTATTCTTGGTGCTGACGAAGGCAAGCTACCTAACGGTAATTCATACGCTATAATGACACTGGAAGGTGGTGATTTAGTAGATCTCACCTCTGAAGATCAAGATAATTTGAAGAACTTCATGGAGTACATTGAGTATCAGAACTCTTACATCTTACAGCAGTGGGATGAAAAGAACCAAGAGACTATCTCTGGTGAAGATGCAGATGTGGTTGCTGAGTTTGTAAACGTAGAAGAGGCAGACTAATGAACCACCATGCTGAACTAGCTGTCTACAACTTCCTTGCTCGCGCAGGTAAGGGCGAGACAGAAATGGCTGAAGACATTCGTAAGCAAGTTGCTGCTGATGTTGAGGCTGCACTAGAGAAACAGTTCAGTAGTGGGCCACGTGACAATTTTAAACTTAGGATGTCCAACATTGGGCGTCCTACTTGTCAGTTGTGGTTTGAGAAGAATGAACCTGAAGAGAGAACACCTCTACCTCCACACTTCTTGATCAACATGATTATAGGAGATATTGTAGAGGCTGTCTTTAAGGGACTTCTTCGTGCTGCTGACGTTGACTTCAAAGATAATGACACAGTTACACTAAAGCTAGGCAGTGGCGTTGAGATCAACGGTGAGTATGACATGGTTATGGATGGCAAAGTGGATGACGTTAAGTCTGCATCTCCTTGGTCATACCAAAATAAGTTTGCTTCCCTAGAAGCACTGGCACAGGGCGATGGCTTTGGGTATATCCCACAGCTAGTAGGCTATGCTGCTGCAGCAGATCTTGATGTCGGTGGCTGGTGGGTAATCAACAAAGGTAATGGTGAGTTCAAGTATGTAGACGCATCAAGTGTAGATACTGATGAAGTACTACAGCGCATCGAAGACACAGTGTCTTACATCAATGAGGACAAGCCTTTCAAGCGTTGCTTCAAATCAGTACCTGAGACATTCTATCGTAAGCCTACAGGCAATCTCAAGCTTGACCCTAACACCTGTGGTTTCTGTTCATTCAAGCATAAGTGTTGGCCTAACTTGCAAACACTACCTGCTGTTAAGTCTACTGCTCAGAATCCACCTATGGTAGACTACGTGTTTGTTGATCCCGCATACTTAGAGGGTGACATTGGCTAAAACAAAGAAACAAAAAGAGAATAGCCATTGCCTTAAGTCGGGCTGTGGCGCTCCTATACCCGAAGGAAAAAGGTCAGATGCAAAGTATTGCTCTGTTACCTGTAGAACAGCAGCAGAGAAGAAAAGATACTGTGATAGAAATCCTGAATACGTAAAAAGACAAAGAAGGTTAGTGAATGAAATAAGGCACAATAGTATCTACGGACATACGGAGTTTCTAGATAACCCTATGAAGAACAAAAGAGATAAATACGCAAGAGCAAGAGCTATGGGTTACCGTTCTGGCTTAGAAGTACAAACAGCTAGATATTTAGATTCTATAGGTGTAAAGTATGGATACGAGAACTTAAAGATAGAATGGGAAGACTTAAAATATAGAACCTACACGCCTGATATAATTTTAATGAATGGAATCATCATTGAAACTAAAGGTAGGTTCTTACCAGAAGACAGACGCAAGCATATAGCTATACAAAGGCAGCACCCTGAGTTAGACATTAGGTTTGTGTTTAGTAATGCAAACTCTAAGCTTTACAAAGGTGCTAAGTCTAGGTACTGTGATTGGTGTGACAAGTATGGCTTTCTGTGGGCGCACCGTGTAATACCTGAACCCTGGCTGAAAGAACACGGCGAAGAAATAAAAGCTAAACGTATACACGTTAAAACAAAAAGGAAAACATGATGGGCTATGAACTACAAGATGATGAGGTTGCTATTATTATACGCCCAAGGGACTACGAAGAAGATTGGAGTGGTGACGTAGCTATTAATTTAGTTTCGTCTAAGGACAGCCCAGTACCTATAGTAGTGATGGCACAGGTAATAAACATAGCTACCATGATGTCAGCCTTTCTTGATATAGCTTCTGATAATCCTGATCTATATGACTTAGTTGAAGAACATCGTAACTATCTACTAGGCTTTGACCCGCAAGAAGAAAAAGATGATGATGATGGAGAAGAGCTTGAAGTTATACGCAATGGTAATGTATATACATTGAGCAAGTGGAGCAAGACAGAAGGTAACGCATGAAAATAGAACCTAAAATAACTAGAGACATAGACCCTGTGAACAAGCCTATGCACTATAACCAAGCAGGTATAGAATGTATAGATGCTATTGAAGCTATGACAGAGAATATGTCAGGCTATCTAGCACCGCAAGCAGCTAACGTATTAAAATACATGTGGCGATGCGAGTACAAGAATGGCTTGGAAGATATAGATAAGGCTATCTGGTATCTTAAACGTATGCGTAAGCGCTGGGTGGAGAAGCACAAGTGAAAAAGTTTTACGTATCCTTTTATATTACATTAGAAGAGGACAACACTATCTTGTCCTTGTGTTCTGATACACATGAGGATGACGTACAGGAAGTTATACGTCATATCATATACGACATAGACGATGTTAAAATACACAACTTAACTGTGAAAGAGAAGACATGATAAGCCAAGATGATATAGATGCGTTCAAGCGCTTCAATGATGTAGACTACTTGATGAATGAGTATCAAGACATGGCTGCATCTACTGCTATCTACAAGACAGAACATCAAGTGTTATACCCAGCGCTGGGCTTAGCTGCGGAAGCTGGTGAGGTAGCAAACAAAGTAAAGAAGATCTTACGTGACGGTAACTTTGATCGTGAAGCAATAGCAGACGAGATAGGAGATTGTCTCTGGTATATTGCAGCGCTGTGCCGTGACTTGAATGTGGATCTATCTGACATAGCTAGAAACAATCTAGCCAAACTAAAAGACCGTAAAGAAAGAGGAACCTTAAGGGGGAATGGAGATAAAAGATGAGTAACTATTTACCGACAGACTATCAGTCTTTCATACACAAGTCTCGCTACGCAAAGTACTTCGATGGTACAGGGCGTGAGTCTTGGAGCGATACAGTAGAGCGCTACATGGACAATGTAGTACGCCCTAAGATAGGTGATGACACATACGTCAACGGCATTCGTGATGCTATACTTAACTTAGAAGTCATGCCATCAATGAGAGCCATGATGACTGCAGGTCCAGCCTTAGAACGTGATAATACAGCAGGATATAACTGTAGCTACTTACCCGTAGATGACCCTAAGTCCTTCGATGAGGCTATGTTCATCCTTCTCTGTGGTACTGGTGTTGGCTTCAGTGTCGAGAGGCAATACATCAGTAAGCTCCCTGAAGTCCCTACTCTCTTCCAAAGCGATACCACTATCGTTGTGAAGGACAGCAAGGAGGGATGGGCTAAGGCGTTCAGACAACTTTTGGCACTCCTATGGGCTGGTGAGATTCCACAATGGGATGTCTCAAAGGTACGTCCTGCAGGTGCAAGACTAAAAACGTTTGGCGGTAGAGCATCAGGCCCAGCGCCTTTGGTTGAACTGTTTAACTTTGCAGTCTCTACATTCAAGAATGCACAAGGGCGCAAGCTGTCTAGCATAGAGTGCCATGACCTCATGTGCTTCATCGGTCAGATCGTTGTTGTAGGAGGCGTTAGACGTAGCGCTATGATCTCTCTGTCCAACCTCAGTGATGATCGTATGCGTCACGCTAAGTCAGGACAATGGTGGGAGACTGCAGCGCATCGTGCCTTAGCCAATAACTCTGTAGCTTACACTGAGAAGCCAGACATGGAAACGTTTATGCGTGAGTGGCTCGCCTTAGTGGAGAGCAAGTCAGGAGAGAGAGGCATATTTAATCGTGAAGCATCAAAGAAACAAGCTGCTAAGTTTGGCAGACGTGATCCAAACTATGACTTCGGGACAAACCCGTGCAGCGAGATCATACTTAGGGGCAGTAAGCTTGATGCTAAAGGTGATCCGATCCCAGGTACAGGCGGTCAGTTCTGCAATCTTACAGAAGTTGTGGTCAGGGCTACAGATACTGTCGAAGATCTTGAGCGAAAAGTCCGTATGGCAACAATACTGGGAACTATACAATCCTCATACACTAAGTTCCCCTATCTGCGGAAAGTGTGGCAGAATAATACTGAAGAGGAAAGACTGTTGGGAGTGTCGCTAACAGGTATCATGGATAACCGCCTTATGACACACAAGAACCAAGGCTTAGATAAAACACTGGAGCATCTTAGAAATGTCGCTATCTCTACTAATGCTGAATGGGCTAGTCGTCTTGACATACCGCCCTCTGCTGCGATTAGCTGCGTTAAACCATCGGGAACAGTCTCGCAGTTGGTTGACTCTGCAAGTGGCATTCATGCTCGTCACTCTCCATATTATATCCGTACTGTACGTGGCGATAATAAAGATCCCTTAACTAAATTTATGATTGACCAAGGTATCCCTAACGAACCGTGTGTGTTCAAGGGTGACACGACTACAGTGTTTAGCTTCCCTCAAAAGTCACCAACAGGTGCAATTACACGTAATGATATGACAGCCGTAGAGCAACTAGAGATGTGGCTCACATATCAAAGGCACTGGTGTGAACATAAACCTAGCGTAACGATATCAGTACGTGACTCTGAGTGGATGGGTGTAGGTGCATTTGTGTACGAACACTTTGATGAAATGTCTGGTGTATCATTCTTGCCACACACTGATCACTCTTATCAGCAAGCACCCTATCAAGACTGTGGTAAGTCTGACTACGAGTATCTCCTAAGTCTTATGCCAAAAAGAATTGATTGGTCTAAGCTTTCGGAGTATGAACAAGAAGATAATACTGTAGCGATGCAGACTATGGCTTGCTCTGGTGATAGCTGTGAGATAGTAGACTTAGTATGAGACAGTATATAATAATAGGTAGGGCTGACTGCATGTATTGCAGCAAAGCAGTTGGCCTTATGAGAGATAATGGGTGTACGTTTAATTACTACTCCCTAAATGATTCCCTGTGGGTACTTGACTTGTTTAAAAAAGCAGGTATAAAAACAGTACCACAAATATGGGACATAAAAGGCAACTACATTGGTGGTTATCAAGAACTACAACAACATATAAAAGGAGAATAACATGATTATAACAATTCTAACTGGACTTACACAAGCGCTTGTCGTAGGGGGCGTTACGTTTGGTGTACTCACTGAAGTGGTAGAACCAACAGTGATAGCTGCCTATGACAGAGGTACAGAGTTGTACCAAACATATGTAGTCGGTACTGAATAGTGTATGTTTTGGTAGCCATACTTTTTATGGGACAGTCTTATAAGATAGAAACATCTCCTATCCTGTTTCCTAGTTTAGAGGAATGTAAAACAGTAAAAGACATTGTCCTTGAAGAGCTTATGGCTACCAAGCCTACGCCCAGCGCATATGCTATAGCGTTTTGTGCAGCAGTACCTACGGAGGTGTAATGCAATTAGAGTTAATAGAAACGTACTATAACATTAAACCTGGAGAATCTAAGACATGTAAAATATGCAACAAGAAAAAGCATATAGATTCCTTTGGGTCAATGAGAACTAATAAAGACAGAATAGACACTAGGTGTAAGCAGTGCGTAAATGAAGAAACAAAAATAAGAAATGCCTTAAGGAAAGAATACGCAGAAGAAAACAAAAATATCTGCCACTGCTGTGGAGGTACGCACCATAAATCTTTAGTTGTTGACCATTGCCACGACACAAAAAACTATAGAGGCTGGCTCTGCGAACCTTGTAACTTTGCTATTGGTCATTTAGGAGACAATATAGAGGGAGTAAAAAAAGCAGTAAAGTATTTAGAGAAATATCATGAACGCACTTGAACCACCTACAAAACCATCAAGGTCACGCCGAAAAACTAACTACAAAGGGGCATCAAACAAAAGCACATCTGGCCTCGTACCTAAGACAGCCAAACAGAAAGAGTTCTTAGACCACCTTAAGATGTACAACCAAGTCTTTGTGCTTGGCCCAGCGGGTACGGGTAAGACTTATGTTACAGCCACATATGCAGCAGACTTGTATACCCTAAAGGAGATAGACAAGATTGTTGTTACACGCCCACACGTAGCTGTAGGTAAGGACATAGGGTTTCTACCAGGTAGCTTAGAAGAAAAAGTTTATCCTTGGGCGCTACCTGTGCTTGACGTATTAGAGAAACACTGGGGTAAAGGTACACTAGAGACAGCTATAAAGAATAACAATGTAGAGATGGCTCCCTTAGCTTTGATGCGTGGACGTAGCTTTGAGAATGCATTTATCATTGTAGATGAAACACAAAATATTACTACTCATGAGCTTAAGATGTTGTTGACTCGTGTCGGTGAAGGTAGTACAATAGTACTCAATGGTGATGTACAGCAGTCAGACTTAAAGGAAGCAGACGGTCTGTCTAAAGTAATTCACTTGGCAAAGAAATATATGTTACCAGTACCTGTTGTGGAGTTTGATGTGGATGACATTATACGTAGCGACATCTGTGCACAATGGGTAAAGGTATTCATGAAGGAAGGCATATGAAGCTAGAGAAAGAAGCAGAAACGTTTATCTCTGGGAGACAAAGACAGTTTAGGGAGGGACTACAAGAAGGCATATCAAACATAGAGCAATACCTTGTTGACAATCTGCATAACACAGATGAAAAGAGAGAAGCACTAAAGAACTTAATAGAGGTGCAGATGTGGGCAGAACGTAGCGTAAGAAAGCACGGTATAAAAAAGTAAAAAGAAAGGCCGCTTAGTGCGGCCTCTTCTGTGTGTATCTTTTAGTCTGCTTCAGTTTGCTTACGTCTTACTTTCTTCTCAAGCTTACCTGCATTGATGTACCAAAGAAGCAGCACTGACCGACGAGTATCTTTCTCGGCTTCATCGTATTGATCTGATGCATTAATCTCGGCTATGGCTTCTTTGATAGTCTTACCTTCATAGCCGTAGCGTCCTGCAAGATCACCCCATGCTGCTTCGGCATCCTCTTTCTCACGTGGACCCATAGCAACAAACTCACCACGTATATACGCATTGAAGTCTGAACGATACTCTTCATTCTTAGCAGAGAAGTCTTCCAATATAGTACGTGCTATCTCACGTTTAGCATTAATGACATTTTTAATCTTGTCTTCTAGCTGCAGCTTCTGGCGGCTGACATCAGAGCTATTGTAGATAGGATCATTCTCAATGAAAGCTTCTACTTCATCAGCTAAAGAACCTTGTGCAATCTGTTGAGTAAACAATTCTAGTGCACTATTCTTTTCACGATAAGGGTTATAAATAGAGAATGGATCAATGTTAAGTTTAGCCATCTCCATCTTTAACTTATTAGGTGGAGGACTCTTCGTGAAACCTGTGATCTGCTTTAGCAAGGGGTCTAGCTGACGGATAGGACCATCACCAAACACATCGTGACGCACAGCATCATAACCTGTATCTTGGTTATCAGGGTCCATCATCTGAAAGTGTGTACGAGTAGAGCTACCCATCCACTTCATTAAGCCTTCTAGTTGCGACTCACCCATGTCAATGCCAGTAGCTTCTTTAAGTGTAGCTGACATTTCATTGAGATTAAAGTCTGCTATGTTTTTAGCAAACCTACTGTACAGATACAGGTTAGGGCTACGTGGTCCTCCAATATCAGCTAAGGATACTGTAGCATCTAATGTCTGTGGGATGTAAGACGCACGAGGATCGTACTGACCATAGAAATCTTTCACTGCAGCAGCAGGATAAGTGAACGTACTAAAGTAATCACCAATGATCTTAGCTACAGGCTGTAAATCAATGTCTGTTTCACCATCTGCAATAGCTTTAGCAATGTTGTACATTGTACCTGTTACTTCGTCTATGGCGGTGCTACTTGGACGAAACTCTGAGCCAAGAATAAGGTTCATCATATTACGACTAAATCTATCTTGATCATCTAGTAAATCATTAGGAAGACCCATATATATACGGGCTGCAATATTAGTAGCGTAATGGATAGGTGCCGCTGGACCCATAGCAGCTTGAGCATTAGTAACTTCACCTGAAATCGTTCTATCTTCGAACCAGTTTAGTCCCTGCTCTATGTTATCCTTTTGATACATGTAAGTTGAGGCAAATATAGCCCCGCCCGTAAGCTGCTTAGCCCACTCTTCATCTGTAAGTTTAAAACCTTTATAGAACATGTTGAGAATAAAGTAATCCTTAATAAACTTAGCCTGTGATGCAAGGTAACGAGGGAATGGGATAATAGTTGTAGCACCTGAACGATGGATAAACCCTATAGTCTTATTAACAAACTTACTTGTTTCACTTGCGCCCTTACCACCAAACCTACGTTGGAAAGTAAAACCCAAGCTATCATCTAGTGCTTTTGTAATAATACTATCAGGGATCTCACCCATTCTCCCTTCAGATAATACATGCATTAGATTTAAACCTATGAAGTCGGGCTTAGTCTGTTGTATTCTTTGTAGGTCTTTACCAAGAGGGCTTTTCATAAATTCTACGTAGCCCTTATCTTTTAAAGCTTTAGAATAAGTGTTATAAATATCAGGGTTAAACCCTAATTCAGATAGTTGTTTCTGTGCTAATTGTTTTATTTCACGATCAATAGTACCTGCAACTACAGCCTTCTTAAATATGTGGTCTGACATAGTGTTAAACGTGTTAACAAACGTACCTAGTTTAGCCAGCTTAGTATCCCCTACTACACCTGCTTCAGCTTGCGCCGCTTCACGAAAAACTTTCTGCATTAAATCAGGCGCATCTTGACGAAGCAATTCTACTGCTGCATCAGCTACATACTGATCCTTTAATAAGTAACGTGCAATATCTGTTGTGCCATCCAATGTAGCAGCCGCACTTTCTCTACCTGTAACAGAACGAATCATCCAAGTGTTGAACTGATCCATAACATCTATGCCTGTCATAGCAACACCAAAGATGTTGTTACGCATGGTTGTTGCTGGTTGTGATGTCATAAAAGCACGACGAGCATCCTCAACATTACGTAAGCTACGCACCATACGTTTACCTATAGTAAGCTGTAACTGTGCATCGCTTAACTCTTTAGCTTCTTGTCCAGAGACAGCAGACATACCTTCGTCATACAGTGTGTCTAGCTTCTGTTGAAACTTACCTGCTGCTTCAATGGCTTCTTTGCCTGTCAAAGCTTTACCTGCTGCAGTCTTAAACTGCTTCTGTTGTACAAGAATACGTGCAGCCTCTGATACTTCTGCAGCGTACACAGCAGCTAGTTGCCTACGTGTTAAGCCGTACTTTTCTGCTGTTGTATCAAAGAGTGTTACGCCATCGCCCTCATCAATGCGGCGAGCTAGATACTCTGTGATGCGTTGGCCTTTCTCAGGCTTAACCCCTAGCTTTCGTGCTAAGTCTGTGGAAGCAGCACTAAGACGTAGTACAGTACCACGATCTAGTCCACCAATAAGTCCGTCAGGTAGGTTTTCACTTAGGATGTCTACCTTAGCTTCCATACCTTCTTCGACAAGCTTAGGATCAATAGACGCTAAGAGTTTATCTTTACTAAAGCGGATGTATTTACGTCCTTCTGCAGTTTCGTTAAGCTTTTTAAGATCCTCAATAGCACGATTAGTTGTCTCCTGCATACGCTGCGCTTTAACTTGATCCCCTCTTTTTACAACCTCAACCATACGTTCAGCACCTTTGTATTGCTGACGTGTAGGAATAGCATAAGCTATACCACCAGCTACACCTCCTATAGTACCAGCTAATGCAATATTAGCACCGCTTACATCATACTCTTCGCCAATAGTTTCACCCGCTTCCTTCTTGATAAGCTCTTGCCCTAGCTGTGAAGCTGCAGCAACACTACCTTCAAAGCCTACATCTAATAGACCTCTCTTCATGTAGTGCTTAGCTAGTTTCTTTAAGCCTTGCTTTGTGCCTTCTTTACCTGCTTGAACAGCGGCTGAACCTACGCCGCCTGTTAAGGGAAGTGCAGCAGCAGATAAGTATGTAGTAGGAGCAGTAAGAAAACCTTCAGCGTAATCACGTACACCTGCAAAACCACCGTCTAGTATACCCTCACCTTTAGCATTATCAAAGGCGTACATTAAACGAGCATAAGATTGTTTCTCTTTCTCTTGTGTATTATCATCCTTGATATAGTAAAAGTCTTTGGACATACTTACTTCGTTTACATTGGCTATACGAAAATGCTCTAGCACCTCATACACTACATCATCAGCAGTCATCTGCTTTAGCTCATCGTCCTTCCAACCCTTGCGTCTGCTCTTAAGGAAAGTTACAGCATCGTTTAAAAAACCTTTATTATACTTTAGGTCAGATACTTTCTTTCCCTTCATGTTTTCTTCTGTGTAATATGTGTAAGGATCTGACATTAATATACCCCATTATACTCACGATGAATCATATTAATAACAACCTCATTTAAGGGTAAGTTATTTTGTTTCATGAAGTCTATAATGATTTGCTTTCCATCCTCTCCTTCTAATACAGACATGTCAGAAAACTCTTCTTTCATAGCATATATGATATTTACAGCAGCTTTTGCTAAAGGCGCATTGTTTTCTTTTTTAGTTCTATCTATCTTAGTTTCTTCTGTAATATCACCTACGTCTATTTGATTTGGTCCTCCCTTAAAGTATTGCTGGGGATTCAAAACACCAAACACAGCCCATCCATCTATAGGACGTTCAGGTAGCCCAGCTTCACGGCGTTCTTTTCTGCTCATAGCTTTGTATTCGGCGTAAGTTATTTTAGAAGCTGCCTCTCTAACGCTACTAGGCACTTCGTTTTCTTTATCTTCTGCTGCTTGTTGCTGATCTCTATACTCTTGTGCACTTCTGCGTTGCTCTACTGGTGAGGGGAATCTTAAGCTAGGAGGTCCAGCTATTTCAATTTCTCCTATATCAGTACTTGTAATTGTAGGTTGTTTTACTTCTTCTTCTACTTCTTTTTCATCAGGTGTCTGGCTTAAGATAGTCGATACAATTTCTTCTTCATCTACAGCTACCTGAGCTTCTTCATCTACAGTTACCTGAGCTTCTTTTTCTACCGCTACTGGCTCTGTTCCTACTGGCTCTGTTCCTACTGGCTCTGGTTTAGTACCTGTTAAGATATACTCAATATAATCATCTGTAAGTTTACCATTATTCTTCTTAAGAGACTCTAAGATAAGTTCTGTTGCTAGACCATTTTCTATACCAGCTAATAGATTGTCCATCTCAGCAGATGTGTTAACCTCTTTAGACAGACGTAATAGAGCTTGGTCACGTGTAAGCTGACTGTTTACACCACTTTGTGATAGAGCTAGTTCTAGGTCAGCAATAGCTATACCACCTTTACGTAACTTACTACCTAATTCTGTTTCGTCTTTAGCATTTGCCCTGTCTAGTGCCTCTTCCATATTTGTCGCATTAGCTAGATCATCCGTGCCAGCAAAGGTACGTGTAAAGGTACGTTCATACGTATTAGCTGTAGTCATATAGTCAGACTCTTTGTAATCTGTTGTTTCTATATCAAAACCTTTAACACGTTTAACACTAGGTAAAGGCTCATAACGTCCACCTGTAGCAGCCTCATAAGCTAGTACATCTTGTACTGGAATACCCATGTAGCTCATAGCTTTCATGTGATCTTCAACAGAAGAGCGAGGGTCTAACATGAGGGTGTCCTTTAAAGCCCGACCCCATGACATACTCTTGTGTCCTTCTGACTTATTCTCTGGATCAACACTAACACTACGTGCGTAACCTAAATAGATATTCTCAAGAGCCTGTTCTGCTGTCATGCCCTCTGGTAAAGTTATGCCTTTAGGTATGTCTAGTGATCCTAAGAACTGAGACTTATCTATCTTAGCCCCTTCAGGCAGATTCTCTTGTGCTTTCTGAATAGCGCCATACACTTGGGTAACATCGTAGTTCTGAGCAATAGCCAGAAACTCTTCATCTGTAACACCAAACTCAGCTTTCATCTCTTGCCTAATAAGATCAGCATTCTTAGCTTCTGCCATAGACTGTGCCATCTTAGGAGCATTCCTACGCACAGTATCCATCTGGCTATCTACTAATTCATCAAAACGTTTTTGACGTTCCTTTATACCCTCTGCAAAACTTGTGGCAAATCCTTGAATTAAACCTGCCTGAAAAGCACCCTTAATAGCCATCTTACATTTGCTCCTTCGACATCAGACCTCTAGGCGCTTGTTCAGCTTCCATAGGCATCTCTTCTTGTTCTTGTTGTGGTTCTTCTAAATCTTGCTGAGTCTTCTGCATTATCTGTTCACCCTGATCAGGTGTGCCTACTACAGCGCCTGTCTTCATAGCTAACTTGGCAGCAAGCTTAGTGATACGTTTTTGTTTAGCTTCAGCATCTTTATCACGATATTCTTCCATCGTCATCTTGTATTCTATGTTTAGTGCTTCCGCTAAAGTTTTAATCTGTAACATAAGCAAGGGCTTAAGAATAAGCTTTACATCTACCGTGTGCATACCATTCATAACGCCCATGCTTAACATAGTACCTGCAACAACAGATATAGGAACACCTATGTCTATCATATCCATAACATCATCTATTACTTCTTCTTCTGCTAGCTGTTCCATGTACATCTCAAATGCATCTAATGGATCAGGGAACTTAGAAGGTTTTTCCCAAGGAACATTTCCTGGTTCTGCTGTTAAAGATTGACCTGGGATGGGTCCGTCAAAAGGAGATAGTGACATTTTGTTATACCTTATTTAGTGAAACCAGCGCCAAAATAGAGTCCTACAATAGCTGATACAATATGTGTGTCGAGTGGAGTTATTACAAAGCCCTGTGCCATCTTCCATTGTACTGACTCTGCTGGGCCGAACAGCCAGTTAAGCAAACCACCTGTAGCTTCTGTGTAGCCTACGAATACTGTAACTTCAGGATACCACACTGCGACTAGCTTTGGCAAGACAATAATAGAGAATACTGCAGATAAAGCTATGAGCCTACGTGTCCAAGCAAAGTGCTTATCTGTCTTACCTGCGTCACGTGCATCAGCTACAGCACTCCTGTTAAACTCAGCACGTTGCATAAGCATCTCTTGCTGAGCTTGCTTAGCTTTTATGCTTTGCCCCCAGATAGACATAACGCCACCCAGTATGGTGGAGAACAGCATGGTTATGAGTTCAAGAGGTAAGCCGAACATTAGTTACTTGCCATGTATATTTCTTCAGGCCGTAATCTTGGACGGGGTGATGTATCAATGGATCCACCTGAATCTTTTATCTGTTTTAAGTACTCAGTAGCGTACTTCCATCTTTCATTCTTAACTTCGGTTGGTGCGTTTGGATTAACTAATTTCTGTAGTTTATTTTTTGTTATATCTGATGGTTTTAAATCAAAGAATCCTCTATAATCCATGTACGCTATAGCAGCAGGTACTGCGTATTTAGGATCGTTTACTAATTCAGGATTTTTAACTAGGTCTAACCCCAAGCGCTTACCTACTTCTTCATAATTGCTTTTATGTGTTATCTGAATTAGTCCACGGCCTTTGTATTTTTTACCGCCTTCATACTTTATATCCCACATAGCTTCACCTAAAGCTTTTCTATCTGCAGAACTGGCCTGACCGCCTGTGCGCTTACCTGATTTTTCGTCTGCTAATAGTCGTGCTTTTTGTTCTGCTGGTAGTGTGTTTAATGCTTTTGTTACATCTGTATCAAGCCATACATCTTTAGCTCCTGCTACTGAGTACCAAGGGTCTTCATCTTTAACACCATCGCCTATCTCAGTTTTAATAGCACCTAATAAAGCAGCAGAGTATATATTATTTCCTACACTATTAATAATAGTATCTTGTACTTTTGCCATGTCAACAACACCATCTGTTGTAACATCAGCTTTACGTACTGCAGACACTATACTGGGAGAGTCTAACGGCTCATTTACAGCTATCATTCTATCTGCATCATAAGGCTTAGCCATCAACCCTTTCCCACTGGGGGCTGCACCTCCATCAGCATCGTCGGTGACAACAGTAGTATCAGAATCGCTAGTAAAAATACTGTCAAGCATTCTGTTAATTGCACTTT
>Ga0208425_1000258_pt1 | contig 18600 bp, 20 predicted proteins | sample DEB08_DNA_4_FD_185496 | JGI IMG/M metagenome (GOLD analysis project Ga0208425, IMG submission 185496) | Aqueous microbial communities from the Delaware River and Bay under freshwater to marine salinity gradient to study organic matter... | ecosystem: Environmental > Aquatic > Marine > Coastal ...
GTAACTATACACAATACAAAAAATGTGTTGAAGAATTTATCCTACATAGTATGAGAAGTAAGGTCAATATTAAAGATCTTATTGAATATTCAAGACAATTTTGTCAAACAATATATAATAAAAAACTAAATAAAAAAAAGATTTCTAGTGAAGAGCATCACACTTTCAATATTTCTATACTCACACTCATTCGTCTTGAAATCTATGATGAAGATCAATTAGTACTCATATGTAAAAATAAATCACGCAAGAGATAAAAATCCATTTTCATCTTCAGTAGTATATGTAAAGTCTTCTTCTTCCGCAGAACCTTCACTATCACTGTACTTACATTTAGTAACTCGCTTCGGAGGCGTCCAGTCCTCGTCAAATAAATCCTCAAAATGTATCTGTAACTTCGTAACTAAATCACTCTTTTTGTGTATTTTTAATATTTTTATTATTTCTTTTACATCCGCTGCGTAAATGTTCTCCATTTATGATAGCTTACATTTTTTATTTATCATTCAAGAAATATAATATCTTTTTCTAAGTTCATTTTCCAACAATAATAGAAACAATCAAAATTACATTTATTTTCAGTAGGAAGTATATTTCCTTCATCATCTGTTTTTACAAAATGTATTCTTCTTCTTGGAATGATAATTTGTATCTTTTCATCTTTGAATAGATTCCTGAAATATTGTGCTGTAATCATACTACAAGGACAAATAATCATAAATGGTTTTCCAAGTTCTTTTAATCTTGTAAATACTTCTTTTTTTAGACTAAATGGAGGATTTGTAATAATAATATCACCGTGATTTGCTTGAAAGAAATCTTCTTCTTTACAAATAACATCAAAACCAAGTTCAGTAAGAAACTTTGAGGAGTTACCATTTCCAGCGAATGATTCCCATATAACTTTATCTTTTGGAATAAATTGTTGTATAGCTTCCCAAGCAGATTTGGGAGTCATATAGTTATCGTGTTTAGTGAATGTCTTAGTGTGGAAGGACGCCATTAATATCTTACAATATTATATTTAGGATAATTATTTGTAGTTTAAAACAAAATTATTCAAAAGTGTATTCAAAAAATATTTATCTCTCAAATATCTCATATTGATTTTAAAACATGTAAAAATTATCATTTTTAAAAAACATATGTTTTTTTTACGACCAAAAATAATAGCACAATTTAATACTTAAGAAACATTATTTACCACTAAATAATGCCTGAATTATATTCAATGGTAATTGATTTTGCTTCTGAATTTTGTATATTATAGCACTATTATCATCTACACGTGAGAAAGTACCGTCGGGATCACATATTGCTGTTGTAATTGTACTTAATGGCTTTTGACGTGTCATTGTAAACTCCAATGAACTATCTTGACTTATAAAAAAATCACCCGAATCCGTAGATTTCAATACATGTGCTATTACTGGGAGTTTCTCTCCACTATCCAATGAACCCATATAATAAGCATCATCTATTAAATCACTTCTTATCGTATAAAATGGAGCAAGCATTTGCCTTGGTACTCCTTCAGCAGTTATTATTAATGAATCACTATCCACTATAATTGGATTGAAATACTGATAATATGATTTAGCAGGTGATTTATGATCATGTAAAACTAATGATGATGCTATATTTGGGTGATACATCTCAGCCCCCCATATATTCATATTAAACCGCAGTGTATCTTGAGCTTTTACAACTGACTGAGTTGTAACTCTATTTAATGTTTTGCTATTAAATGTATTTATTCTATTTTGTAATGTGTTACTAGCATTTACAGGTGATTGTAATTGAGAATATGTAAATCCTAATATTCCCATTAAGGACTTGTTCCAACTTTCTTCATCAATACCGAAACTTTCTATCGCTATACCACTCTGACAATCCATAATTGAAAATGGATAGATATTCTTATTCGGTAAATCAACTTCAAGAGCAGTTGCTGTCGCACCACTCGTATTTTGTGGTGTAACTGTTTTCTTTTGTGGATAAGGACTCATTCCGGGACAGTAATTTTGTCTTTGAGTACGTTTATTAATTTTATAAACTAGTGCGTTCCCATTATCATTTTTTACAGGATTTTTCGTAGCATCAGACCCTGCTCCTCCATTATTACCAAGATATTCAGGTGTATAAAATTCAGTAAATCCAAATCTATCTTTTGTTGGATCATAAGTTAATTTAGGATTTGATGAACCAAGATACATTTGATTGATAGTCGCAGATCTACTAGCAACGTCGTCGAGCGTATCCCCTGCTCCTACATTATTCTGAAGAATAAATCCTATTTCTAAATTTCCTTCCATTTCATTTACCTCTAGTGCTGTTGGTGTATATAATCCTATAGCAGCATTACCATAAGCACTAAAATGAGGATCATATCCAATATGCCGTTTATATTTGTTTTTATCATAAGAAGCATTCCCAACAGCTTCATAGCCACCAATAAAAAATCCTGAAGCATTATAGTATCTTGACGGTACTCCGCCAACACCTTCAGTTGTAATCATTATATTTCCTACTGCCTGTCCTGTAACACCTCTCCAATTTAAAAATGCTCCGTATGATAATTTTTTAGATACTGAATTATACTCTGGTTCTTCATAAAATGTATTTTCATCATCTTTGATATATGTTATAAATAATGGCTCTGATGGTGTATTGTATTTGATTGCTACTGACTCTGTTGTTGTTGAAGCATTCATATCTGAACCAAACTCTTTTCTATCTGAGGCTAATGTTTTTGATGCGTTTTCATACGCTTGTACCATATCCAAATGTAAAAATCTTGAATTTGTCGATGTTAATCTTGGACTATTATTGTAATATACCCCTGAAGCGTTCCTAAAATCCCAAAATTCAGGATATAATTCTTGAGTTTTTAACCATTCAGCTAATTTCTTACAATTTTGATCTGTGTATGTTACATTAAAAACAATTCTCATTGTAGTTCTTCCAGATACATTATCATTGCTTACATGTGTTATATATTTATATCTACCACCTTGAAATATATTGTCCCCCCAAGAATCACGTCCAGTTTCTACAAAGTCAGGTCTTTTGAAACATACATTTTGAAATGAATTCATCCAATTTAACACAGCTTTCGTTGGAACTGGACGAGGTACGCTATTATAATTGTAAGCCATAGCATTAGTATAATTAACAATATTAAATGTTGAATTAGCACAATTAAATGGCTTGTATGTATCAGTTTTATAAATTGCTCCCAATACACCTTGTCCCTCATATGATGTGAATGTTGAAGGATTTAACCCTCCATTCCATTGTTCGTATTTTTGAATAGCACTAGCATTTTGTAATGAATCTGTAAATGTTTCAGCAATAAAATCAGCACTTCTTCGTCCTTTTGGTATTGTTACACTTTTTAACTCCCTATAAGGATAATATGTAGCCACAGCAGGATCAATACTTCCATTTCCATTGTGTGATTCATATACATCTGGTGAGCTGGGCACAGTTGTATTAGGATTATAATAGGTTACACCATCTCTTACAAATAATGTATATTTTGTTCCGTCTTGCCTTACTTTTAATAATTCACGATTATCTTTCCAAGCATTATTCCACACTGAACTTGCGTTACGATCTCTTCCGTAATCTTCTTCTACTATTGTACCATTTCGCTGTTGGTGTATCGTAGCACCAGTTTCATGACTATCAACGAAGTCATATGCTTCTTTTTTTTTCGAAGCACCAAATCTTCGTGGTAATGAAAAACAATTTTCTCCATTCGTTGCTTTAAAATAATTTAATGTCATGTGTACTTCATTATCATGAAGATCTGTAAAATGTGTAAATTTTTGCGTTCTTACAGCATCATATGTATTTAAAACATCAGAATATCCATCATTGTTGTAATATTCATTTAAATTGTATGGTATAAATTTAATTAAATGTGGTATTCCAACTCTTTTTATATAATTACCTTTTAACTCTATTGTATCATTTCCAGCTCCTACTTCTGATATCATAGCACTATGAACTGATACTTTATCACCAGCATTTAACATAAATCCTTCTTCAACTTTATTCATAAATAAAGCATTATTACTATTATTACCAGATCCCACTTCAACACTGGATTTACGGGAACACTCCAGTAATTTTAAATCAGTATATTGTTCAGTCTGTACCTGATTTGCCATTTAAAAAAAGTAAATATAAAAAAATTAACGAGTTATTTAGTTAAAACCACGTAGAGTGGCGAATCAAAGGAAGCCGCTTGTAAGGAAACCATTTTCTAATGAAGCAACCTTTGAAATTTCAATAAATGACCTTTGTGTGTATGATTTACCAGCCGCAAGAGCAGGTAGTGAATCTAACTTCGTAGTAAGTTCAAGACCACGAGCATTGACACGTCCAGCGGGAAGACGATATGCCTGAAAGAAAAAGTTGCTCGCAATACCACGCGAACCATTCTGGGCGTTTTGTTCGAATGAAGCACTACTAATCGTATTACCTTCTCCAGAGTACTCTTGACGAGTTACAAATGGTAACGAGCCCATAGCACGGGAAGTCTTATCAAATAACACAGCACTATTCGATAAATCAATCGGGAATACAAAGAAATCATTCATACGGATATTGGTTGTAAGAGTATCATTCTTCTTAGTACCACTTGAATAATCCTTAGCAGGTGCTACAGCAGCATATTTGTTAAGAACATATCTTTCAGATCTATTATCATCATTGATAAAAGTCATAACCTTGGTTACAATACGCCCTGCGCCACCGAGGTTACGAACACTGTTCTTAGCATCTGCTACAGATAAGGTAGTCTTGGTTAAACGGTAATCATTGTAAGTAAAGTTAGTTGGCTGTGAGTTGTACGCCTGTAACTGTTGAGACATAATTTCACCATCATAGAAAATGTAGTCAGCAACAAGTTTAACTTCAGTTGTATCAATCTCAACACTTGAACCAATCGCAGCCTCATTAGAATTTACAGATATACGACCGCCAACCTGACCCTCCCAAACAAGTTCAATTGAGATTTCTTCTTTCATTGCGAATAATGGAAGATTTAAACCCTTCATAAATGGGAAAAGCTCCGCAAGAGTTACAGAGAATACTGGTTTGTTGTTAATATCCAACTCGGCTGCTACATCAAGATTGCCTCCGTCATATTCTAACTGATTACCTAATCCATACTCATTCGCCGCAGTATTAGACCAGCTCCCAGCAGTACTATCATATCTAAACTCGTGAGCCACTTGACGACCAGACATGTATGCCTCGCGGTCTCTGTTGATTTCATTGGATAAGAAAATACTTTCAAAAGCCTTGAAGTGATTGTAATCATCTAACTCAGAGATAGTATTACCACCGACCTTTAAAGTAGCTCTTTTAATTAGTGAATGAACACCAATATTAAGAGGGAAGAAAGCTCCAACAGTCGTTGAAGCATTACCCTTTACACATAAGGTAATACGAGAACCATCATGTAAATAACCTTTATTTTGTAAAACAAATCGGCAGTTGCTCTGTGTATTAACGACAGGATCTAACACATCGCTTGTAATATCCATAGCCATATTAGATTGAATAGCTCCTACACGGATTAAATCTGGAACATTGGACGAGTCCATTTTTGGTGGTGAAACAGGAACAGTTTCTGAAACATCAGGGTTCGAATTAGACATAGACATTTTTTATAATATCTTTGAATATAAAAATAATTTTAAAAAAAAAATTAATCACAAGGATTTACTGAACCACTTGGAGACCTTGGGGACTAAATACAAGAGTTTGTCTTGAATGAACAAAAAGGAAAAGAGCATTTGGAGAATCCGTAGTCAAATTGGTCTCCATCTGGATACCAAACGGAGTTGTGCTAAAATCCTCGCCCACACCAGTACCAGTGGTGTCAAACGGCACGCCGATACACTCCATAACACCACCGTCAGCCGTGAGTGGTGGAACTGCTCCCGTGTATAATCTGTTTGTGTTAATCGGTGATATTTCTGCTCTTAGATTTAATCCAGATGTAATCGAACTACGAGCAAATGTTACAACTTCGGGATCTACAGTAGAAATAGAAGGAGTTTCTTTTACATTTGTATCAATATTAAAAGCAATAGGCATACGCATACCTGCTTTGGTAAAGATAATTTGTTTAATGTCTGCCTGTGATCCGTCAGAGTTCAATGGAGTTGTCGTAGCATACGAGTTGTATGCTAAGTTATTTAGATACTTACTCGGACACATATTCATAAATACACCGAGGGTGCGAGATGTACCAAGGTTGAAATTGACAACAGCATTAGCACTGTTAATTACATTGAAATAAGACGTGATAGCATTGTACGTAAGTTGTCCCTGTGGTGGGAGCATGTTTCTGGGATCAGGTGGTACAACTAATTCACAGTGAAGTCTTAGGTTCGATAGTTGGTAGTAAGCGTCGGTAAGTCCAGTAGTTGTGCCGTTCTGAGCGTATAGAACCTGAGCATCAGGGGCAAGATTTATGGAAATTTCAACACCCCCAAGCGAATCAGCACTAAGAGGTATCATGTTACCTGAACTTAAAAAACCTGTTGGTACATGAATACAAAATCTCGATCCATGTTCTGTTGCTGGAAAATCAACAAGTTCTCTCTTTTGAGTTTCATAGTTAGGTAAGGTAAGAGCCATCTCATTCAAGTGAGAAAATTTATCACTTTTAGAATTTACATAGGGAATGTACGTAGAAAGAAAACGTCCATAATGATTTACAGTTTCAATTACCTGTCTAGACCTCTGAGAAGTAATCGTAACTTTATCCATAATTGAATAGACTGCTAATTTTTCATCAATTGCTAATTGGTCGGCAGTAGTTGGTTTGGTATCATTAGCATCTTTGAAGAATTCAATGTCACCACTAATACGAACACTACCAGCGTCTAAAAGGTGAGGCTGTGCTCCAATTAAAAATGATACAATCGGGTTTCCCTTCTTGTACGAAACCTTTTGGGTTGAATTAACATTACTCGGTTGGATTTCTTGGTATATGATTGACATGTTTTATAGGATAATTATATAATTATTTATATGATTATTTTTCAAAAAGTTTAATTTAAAAAAATACAGTTACTATCATACCTCGACGGTTATACTATCAGCACGAATATTTATCCTACGTATATGATACACGAATGAGCACCAAAGCTTATCCTTTTTAGGAGCATTTACTGTATCTTGATAATATACATTGAGACGACAATCCTTACCACGCATGTCGTAAGTACCACTATTAAGTGATAAAGCACGACCAATACAGAAGTTTTCACTAAATCGTGATAAGTCCATAGCTGGCATCTGTGCCTGAGCAAGTGCTTTGTCTAATTCAATGATTGGAATTGCTGCTATTGAGTTATTATCACTAATCTTAGTAGTATTTACATTCAATGAAGGTTGATTACGGCCATCATAGAAGAAGAAGTACTCGGTTAGCCTATCAGATATACCTGCTATACCAGACTGAGTAGAATGTAATGCTATATCAGTCCCTGACTTGATTTCGTACGTACCAGAACCACTAATGGAATCACGAGTAGAATAGACACTCGCATCAGTTGGAACACAGATGATAGACCTTGCCCTTTGGTGATTAGCAGGGATACCAATGTTAGCAACACGATCACCCTTAAGTTGTGAATAGTTATATACCTGAGCAGATAAGAAATCATAAACCATCATTTTACCTTCTCTCATATTTCTTTGAGCTTCTGCTTTAGCCTGTGCTCCCATATCAATTTGATTGAGTACAAGTTCAGCATTGGATATTTCATAAGTTGGATTGTATGTAGTTGCTGCTCTTACTGAGGTAGAATACATAGCCCAGTTACCAGCATTTGTAAGTGAAGCACTCGGGGTCACAGCATTCTGTAATGTAACCTTAACATACTTATTAGCACCAGTACCTGCCGTAGATAATTCTTTAATAACAGCAGGAGCATCAAAAGTTGCTTTTGTTCTATCAGTTACCTGAGCCATTTCAAAAGTTTCACCAACAACAAATGGGAAATTTGGCACCTCCCAGTTGTTATTATCATGTTTTACATAGAATACATTTGATGCCGAAGAATTACCCCATGTTGAAGGAGCAGCCGTAGAAGCATTGAGAGAATGGAAAATTGGATTTAATGGGATACGTCTTTCGTAACTTACTGAGTCCAATTGTCTGAAAACACGTTTGTTTTCACTTGTAAGAATAGTTACAAATAGACCATTCATTAATCCAACAGGAACAACTTTTTCATTTTGGAAAAGTCCAGTGTGTAGTGGTAGTTTTAACTTACACTTGTGATATAATGAGTTAGTAAATGAAGTATTAGTCGTTGAACTGGTTACAGCCTGATAGTATGGACTAAACTTGTGATTGGTTAAAATAGACTTTGAAGTACCACGTGTACCACGAGTATCAGGCGTCCAAATACCAGCACCTTCATTTAATGCTCGTAAATCCTTAAGAGTTGGATTAGAATGGTACGCATACTTAGTTGCTACATGGACTGGGTAGTGTCTTATTTCTTCAAGAAGTTCAGACTTGTCACCTGAGTGGATACGGATAGTATCAATTAATACCTGACCGCCAATGAGTTCGTCAAGTTGAAGACGAGTGTTAGAAGCAGAAGCATCCTGTGTGATTTGAAAATCAAACTGTAGGTATGAGTTCTTCGGCTTGAAAGCGTCAACATTCGGTGGGATGTAAAATTCAATTAATTTCTGTGCGTTGTACGATAAACCATTTTGAGAAGGTATCGCAACATAACTTTCTTTAAGTGGTATCTTATTGTCGGCGACGAAGAATCCTGTGGTTTCGGACATATTTATAATATGGTTGAATATAAAAATATTTTAAAAAAATTAATTATTAAAAAACTGTTCTTATCCAGTCCTTACATTAGCAAAAGATCCAGCAAGAGAACTCTGTGCGGTCTGTTGAATAGTCGCTGGAGGAGGAGTAGTTTGATCTGATTGTACCTTTTGTTTTGTTTCAACAGCATTGCCTACTTCATCAAGTACTCCAGATGCTGCTTGAATACCAGAACCAACAACTCCCAATATTTGTAGTCCGGGTACAAATCCTAACATGTCAAGAGCACTCCCACCAATTGCTCCAATATTAGCAATTTTTTCGGCTAAATTATCTCCAGCAAGACCTTGTCCTGCTTTTAATGATTTATATTCAGCAGCAACATCTAATCCAGCCGTAGCAAGTCCTCCAAGAACACCAACACCTTTACCAATTGCTCCTGCTACTTTCAATCCAGTACCTGCTGCTCCTTCTACTGCTTCACCACCAGCAACAATGCCTTTACCTTTAGAAAGAACATCTGAACCTTCTTCAAATGTACCTTCACTAGTTTGTATCGCAGCACTTGGTTTTTCAGCCATTTCATCAATTGCTTCACCCGAACCCTCGGCAGGTGCTTTTGGTTGTAAATCATCACTTGTCGGTTTAACCTCAGTGAATCCGGGTTTACCAGCATTAGCAACTGCTTCTTTGTAATTATTTACAGATAATGCTACATTACCTAAGGCAGTTACTTCACTAGCACCTTCTTTAATTCCTGTCAAAATACCAATTTCTTTGTCTTGATCTACTGCTGTAGTTACTGCTGATTTTGCTCTACTTGCGTTTAAAGCATTAGTTTGACGAATAGTATCGTTCAATTGTTCTACACTTTGTGACAGCATGTTACCTTGTGAAATAGCATTACTCATATTGTACATGTCAAATCCCATTTTTAAGTTATACTGAAGTTAAACAAAATAAAATTAATCATTCTTTTCTATTTTTTTTTCTTCAGCCATCTTCTTTTGAGTAGTATCTTCTACAGACTTTACCGTCTTTTGTCCGCCTGTTACAACGACCTTCTCAAAGTTTTTAAAGAGTAAGGGAGGATTTGATAGTTTCATATAACAAAAATCATACTTATTAGGAGTACATTGATGGTAATATTTTAACCATTCTTTGGGACCATGGAACTGATCTCCATACTCCTCGGCAATAGCATTCAATTCACGTTGATTTGGAAATGGGCTGCCGACTAACACATCCGTCGAATTTGCGCGAATAATTGGATCTACAGCCCCCCTGAACTTTTGTACTGATATCACAAGTAATTTAATATTGTAATGACGAGATCTTGTTACTAAATTAGCAACATGTTTATCCATTATACCAACACAATCATCAAGTACCATTGCTATCTGTGGTCGGTCTTCTTCGTCGTACTCCATTTGTCTATTTGTAATATCATGTATTAACTGAGGACTATACGTATCATAACATGTAAATCTCTTTTTCATAAATCGTGATGTTCTATCTAAATGTATCGTAGGTGATATTACAATGACATCATCAAAAAATTCTTGTCCGTAGAGGTTATCATTGAGAAAGAGATTAGAAATAATCGTACTCTTACCGCAACCCCGAGGAGCTAACATGAGAAGCATTTTACCTTCTCCGGGTATATTCACCCCTACATCAGGTAAATGTGGATGATGATATTTGGCTTGACCGTTATTTTCAGACTTGATAGGAATTATTTGTGGATAATCCATATTTATATTATTATATATAACTTACAAAAAAATATTAGTGTTATTGAAAATTAAAAATGTGCTTGGAGGCGAAACCTTGATCCCCTGCGTACAACTTTGGAGGATATACAGCCTGTCTAATGACTTCTTGTGCCTTGGCTTTTTTTATTTCTTCGTCTTGCTTTTGTTTTTTAATTCGTTTGCGTTCTTGCCTCATCATTTCTTGTTTTAACAATGCCTCCTCAATTGCCTTTTGAATAACTGATTCATCTATTTCTGCCTTTACAGGAGTTGGTGCCTCGGGCGGTACATCATTTACAATATCCTCCATTTCTTTTATTTTTTGTTCTTTTTGTTTCGCAGTGACTTTACTTTCTAATTCTTTCATCTTTTTCTTTTCTTCGGATTTTTTTCTCCTGCTTTCAACAGCCTTTTGACGAGCAACAGCAAGTTTCGCCTTGTGAGCCTCAGACATTTGTCTTTTTGGCTTCGCTTCCTTTTTTACAGGTTTGATTACAGGCTCAACTCCTTTCTCTTTTCTCTTTTTTTCGAATACCTCATCGGTATCGATATCTCGTACCTCCATTTTAATCTCCAATTCTTCTGGGATTTGATCTTCATCGCTTTCAACAATTAGATCAGGATCATTGACTATTTCTGGTAAAACGTCTGCCATTTCTATATTTTACTAAACATTTTTATTAATCCTGACTAAAAATATTAATAATTCTTTCTAAAACTTCTATTAATTACTTTTTCTATATATTAATTTCTAATAGATTATTATTACTTCTTGGATCTCCACCCCAAGACCAAACATATTGTCTTCGTTGTTTGTTATAATCAGATATACGTTTTTTATTTTTTTGTATATACTCTTTACGTTGTTGTAATAATTTTTGTTTGTTTTTTTCATATCTTATTTTATCATATTGTTTTTTGTCTTTTCCTAAACCACAAGGTAAATCTTTATTTATACAATCATATTTTTGAATATATTCACCTTCCAATTTCAATAATTCCAATTTATCATTATATTCTATCTCTTCAAGTATTTCAATTGTATGATTGTATTTATCAAAACCATATTTAGTAAATGCTCTATGATGAAAACTATTTAATCTTTCTTTCATAGTTCTTTGTGTTGAACCAATATATGTTTTATCATTGCTTGTTATTTTATAAACAATTCCTTTCATTATTTAATGTAATATATAGAATTCTATTTAAGTATGTTTTCACTTCTTTTTAGAGCGTATATGTAACATCACAATGGTATCACCTATCAATCCGTTGACAAGTTTATCCTTACGATCAACAATATCAATACTAAATGAATTTACAGGTGTATCTCCTATATTTCCTAAGTCTAGATAAGTCTTCTCTCCGGGTTCGAAATAAAGACCACCTTGCTCGTTACCAGCATTATCGAACCTAGGACAATGATATAATATTTTACTATCTGTACCAGTAAGGCCATTCTTTGAAAGCTGAGTACCTGAACTTAGACGAACAAATATACTATCAGTTGATTTATACACTGGTACATCAGTACTCGTAAATAGTTCAAATGTATTACCGAAACTGGTTGCCTTTACATAGGCTTCACCCAAGAATCCTAATAGTTCTTGAGTATTGTATCCATTGACTTGACGTTCAGGTTGTGTATACAGTTTGGTATTACCAACAACTAATACACAATCAGCATCGATAGCATTACTCGCGTTTATCCCTACAAATGAAAATTGAGTAGCATCTTCCATATCATTGTAAAATCTTGTATCTAATTCACTACATAATGATATTTTACCATTCAATAAACATGTTCTGTAAAAATCCATTGATAAATTATTTCCAGCATTGTCTTTACCTGTGTAACTGAAATTAGTTGGAGCACGACCTTCATAGGTTATTATTGTTGCTACATGTGTTGGTTCTAATCCAATCTTTGGATATAGGTAGGCACATGCTTGATTTACAGGTTTAAAGTAATTTTCCTTTGCTGGAGTTCCAATATCAGGACTACATACCTTAGTTCTTGAACTACCACTAGCACTTAGATAAAAATCTACTTTATCATTTGTGATTTGAAATTCTAACCAATTAAATGACGATGCGTTTACATTTAAATCATATGGTGTTGCGTACGTCGCGCCAGTATATCCATAATAGACAACTTCTTCCATTGATATTTCATCTTCTTCGTCTAAATCACTATGAACAGCATGATATAGTTTGAGATCATTTCCATCCCTTACAGCAACATAATCATAAAAACCAAAATCTTCAGCATTACCATAGGGTGGTTGTTCATTTACTAAATCGGCATATCGATTTAATCCCATAGACCATTCAATACCAGCAGCATTGAACTTAGCAATAAATCTTCCTTGATTAGCACTTAGTGGTGCGTCAGTAAATTGTGCTATTCCACCAGCGCCACCACTTGTTGCTGTCATTACACCAGCACTATATGTATAATCTTCATAACCTGCTTGAACTGACTGGGTTTGTGTCGGTATAGATGAGCTCGGAGCAGTAGTCGTATAATCAAATCGTAAATTGTATCCTTTAAAATCCCCGCCATCTTTCTGGACACTCGCATTGAATGTATCTTGAAAATCAGGATGAAAGATTGCTTTCTTAAATCTTGGTACAAGCATGTCAGCAAAAGCATCTTGATCGTATGTTCCTTCATTCAATGTTATATCATTAACATTTCTTGGTTCTCTGGTATATGCTTCATCGTATGGGTCGTATTGATCGTTTAAATATCTACCAATGTATAATCCCATACGATTATTCGCTCTTGACACATGTGCTTGACCTTCTTTATTGATTTTAAGTGATTGGAGAGCAACTTCAGAGTTAGCCTTAATTATTAAAGGTGACTCTGTAACATTCGTAAATGAGTTCGGTTGTGATATCCCACCTCCATTGTTGAATATTTCATCGTTTGATAGTAATACTAATGACATGTTTTAAAGATATAAATATAAAAAAAATATTCTATTAATAATAAAAAATATAAAAATGCCGAAAAAGAAATGTAAACCATACAACAATAATGATTGTTTCAATCTTGAGAAAGTACAAGAGGATGCCAAAAAGGTTAAAGCAAAAGATATGTTTGAAGGATACAAAAATCCTAAAAAGACCAGCGGTGTAAAAAAGAATGGTAAAACGTCCCAAAAAAGGTACTGAGTGTCAAAAAAAGGTCGAAAATGTAAAAAAAATGGCTTAAATAACAATTTACACCGCCAATTAATAGGCAATATGTAATCGTTAAAAGGGAACAATCAGTAATTTAAAAGGCGTGAAAGGTAAAACACCGCTTCTTCTTTTTTTTAACAAAACTCAAGTCACTTTGTTCCTAAACTTTATTTTTGGTTTTCATTTTTAAAATACTTTCACAATTAATTTTTAACTTTCTGTGTATTACCTTTGTTTGCCTTTTAAACAGACCATTCATCCCTTTTAAGCCTTACATTTTACCTTTCATACAATTCATAATTACTACATTTTTGGCTCATAATTTACATATTAGGCTCTTATTTTACATATTTGGCTCTTTTTTTACACAATTGGAACATTTATTACACAATTATTGAGTGGTTATAATTAAAAGGAGTAACTATATCTATACATTTGTTCAGGGAGGGGGGGAGAGAAGGGGAGGAGAGTGGAAACACAAGAATGTAAAAATAAAATATAAAAATGTAAAACACTTAAAAATAAAATATTTGTAATATCAATGAAACAAGAAAAGCAATTCGATGCCGCAGCGATTCGTATTTTGGATTTAGCACAAGATGGTTTATACTCCTACTCTAGTAGTGATAAATTAACCGATAAACAAAAGAACCTTAAACGTGATGTAAAAAAGATATTACAAGAATGGGTTACTAAAGAAACAAAGAAAACAGCAGCAAAGTTAATCATTGATGCTTTGATTAATCTTAATGCTCCTACAGTACTCCGTGAAGAGAATGCTCGTTTAAAAAAGAAATGTGAAATATTTGAGGAAAAAGAAGGTAACTTTAAAGAAGCAGCATCAGCAATTTATAAAGATGAATTAAAAGAACAACTACGTCAAGAACTTGACAGAGATCGTGAAGAAGCAATTGAAAGCAGTAGAAGGGTTAATCGTAAACTTATGGATCACATAAAGGTTATGGAGGATAGGCTTGCTTCATCAAAGGCAGGTGTATCTGAAGAAGAATACCAAAAGTTAAGAGATCAAAATCTACAATTAAATGAAATCATTGTAGATTTGAGAGAAAAAACAAGTTTATCGAAAAAAGCATTAGAAATAGAAAAGATTTTAAAACTTGAAAAATCAAGTAGTGAAGATAATATTTCAGAAGTTATTTGTGGTGATTAAGCTTTTTGCTTCGCTTATCGTTTAATCTAAATATCTTTTCATGTTTTTATTTTTAATATTTGAATAACTTTCACGTTGCCTACCTATTTGTAATGATGGTGAAATAAATGTATCGTTGACTTGTAACTTATTCCAATAAACATCTAAATAATTATCCCTTATAAGATTTTTTTTTAACTTATCATAACTTTCTTTGAAGCAATCTATTAATATATCATAATAGTGTTTCTTTACAATATAGCAACCAGTGTGTAATCCAAGTGATACTTTATTATAATTCCAATTAATAAATGATTTATCGACAATATCCCCTTCCAACATACAGACATCAAAATCAATATCAGGATAAACAAACTTATCTTTATTTACAAATTCGAAATCGTCTTCACAAATCATAACTTCTTTATATGCTTTTTCTTTTGCTGTCTCCAAAGCATTGATATGTGATAAAACGCAACCATAATATCCTGATGTAGTACAAGTATCTATTGCCTCAACTCTTTCAATATTACGAAACCCATCTAATTCATCTTCGATTTGCTTTTTTCTATCAGGTCTTTTATCTAAATTAATATATAATACAGGAATATTGTGTAACATGGAAACGCCTTTATGTATAATAGCAGAAAAATATTTATGTGATAAAACGCCAAAAATAAATCATCACTACACGCCAGAATACTATGAAATATTAAAAAACAAAAAATATGATAAGGTCTTGGAAATAGGAATTGGTTATCCTGAATTAATGTGTAAATTTACAAATGATAATTACAGAGCAGGAGCAAGTTTGTATATGTGGAAAGAATTTTTTGAAAAATCACATATATTTGGTTGTGATATACGTGAAATACAATTAGACGGGATTCAAACATATAAATGCGATCAAAGTGATACTTTACAATTAGAACAAATGATGAATAATATAGGTGAAGTTAATTTCATAATTGATGATGGAAGTCATATATTAGCACATCAAATAATATCATTCAAGACTTTGTGGAAATATTGTAGTGATCTATACATAATTGAGGATATTCCTCCAGAAAATCTAAATGAAATAGAGAAATTATCAGAACTCTATCCAAATTGTGAATGTATAAAGAAGTACATTCATCCAAAAGATAATCAAGGATTTGTATGTTTTAAAAAAAATAATATATAACTGTAAATGGTAAAATATGATAAAATGATTGTAAAGAGATCTGATAAATCTGGTAAGAAATATGTTGCTGTATTTACAGATACATCAACAGGCAGAGAAAAGAAAACTTATTTCGGAGCAGCAGGTATGACAGATTACTTACTCTCAAAAGACAAAGAACGTCGTTCAAGATATAGGAGTCGCCACAAAAAAGATTTACAAACAAATGATCCTACAAGAGCAGGGTTCCTTTCGTATTATTTGCTCTGGGGAGAAAGCACATCGTTAAGAACTAATTTAGCATCATACAAGAGTAGATTTGGTTTCAAGTAATCACCCTCTCAAAATTTGAATCTTATAATTTATGATTACATATCAATCAAACAAATCACACAAGGTTAAAAACAAATCACAAGCGATGTCATTTGACTCTGTACTCGCGGAATATGAGAAGTGTGTGCTCTCCCCGAACCCTTCAAAGGGGAAAACAAAATTACAGGATTGGGTGAATGGTGATGGAGTAATACGTAGGGGACCCGGATATCTGAGATACTCTCTATGGGTAGAGAATGTTGAACTTACAAGGGTGTATTGTAATTCACACAATGCGGGAAGGGATATGATATGGGAAAAATTGTGCGAGTGTTGGAAGTATTCATATTTTGGCTGCGGCGGTGGTAAAGGGGCGGAAGTTCAAAAATTCAGGGACTCACTTAAATAGTCAAGTAATCACCCTCTCAAAATTTGAATCTTATAATTTATGATTACATATCAATCAAACAAATCACACAAGGTTAAAAACAAGACATCTGCCCGAAAATCATCTGAGATGGAGAAAAAGGCACGACCTCTTTCAGGATACACGCTATTTGGTAAGGAAAACATGGAAAAATTCAAAGAAGAAATGAAAAGTCTTGACACAGAAATGAAATATGTTGAGTATATGGGGAGAAAGTGGAAACAACTCACAAGCGAACAACAACAGGCTTACAAAGATAGGGCGGCAGCTGTGGTCGTTGAGAAGGCCACTAATCAAATTGTACCAATATCTTACCGTGTTTCACATGTAATGAAGTATGGACCTTTTTACTTGTCAGTGCTTTTACTTCTAATTCTTTTTGGACTTTTTTAGAAATAACTGGATAGATCATTTCCGTAGAATAAGGATTTTTATTTAATAGGCTACACATTCTTCGCACTGTAGGCATATCACCAAACTGTGAAACCCTGCGCGCTTCAGTATATACATCGTCAATACTATCAAAATATGATATATCAATTACATATCCTCCCTTACAAAAAGCAATAATCAATTTGGCTGTTTTCATGATTTCAGCCTTGTCTTTGATTGATAAAATTTTTTTTTGATTTGGTTTTATTAAATGTTCTTTTAGGTCCTGTAAATTATTAATACAGTAAAAATGATCATCAGGGATAATATTATCAATTTTATTGAGTACATCTATTAATTCAGCAGACAGTTCTTTTTTGTTTAAATCCTCAGCATCCTCAATCGGTAATTTAAATAATTTTATTAATTCAAGCATATCTCTTCTACTGTGAGTTTTGTTAATATGTGTAATTATCATTGTATATATATACACAATATTTTATTTTGTGTATTTAGACCAATCATCCAAGCTGATGAGTGAATCATGCTCCTTTTCATAGCAATAGGATAATTTTGTTTGTGTTATTCTGTATTTATCGATAAACTCCATACAGAATTTTGAAACTAGATGATCTAGATGTATTTTACGTTTATATTGTATAAAATTATCATAAACATCTTTTAGGATATCTTTACTCAGATATAAACCCTGTGTACCAGTCACTCGATGATTTTTATTTGTTAGTTTACCTCTTCTGAATCCGAACCAAATTAAATCAAAATCATCATATGGTAAATCCTTTATATTTTGTTTCAATCTGACATCATCTTCAAATACAATACAACTTTCACCGCTTTCAATACATTTCGGTAAAACATAATCAATCCAGTTGTGATGTAGTACCCCAGTACGAGGGTATTTATCAGAAATGGTATGTCCGACAATTATTTCGGCATCAATGTCCCAATCGGTTGCTAAGATATATTTCGTAGCAATAGCAAAATCAAAATTCTCTTGGTGAGTTATCAGAAAATATTTCATTTATATGTATATATATTATTTTAATATTTGTTGTAATACTTCTTTAATCGGACCCCCAAGAACAACATTGCGATCCGATTTATCTTTGAACTGATCTTTGTCTATAGTATTACCATCATGACACACGCAAATAATACATTTATCAGCGCTGGTCGGCAAACACGCCTTTTCATGTCCATCAATTAATTTGGTACCTTCCCCTTGTGATGAAACAGCAAATCCACCCATACAGCCCCAATGCTTCTTTGTGTAAACCATAGCAGCCTCATGAATCATCCTCTTTACAGGACATTTTATACCTGTAATTTTCCAATCAAGGTAGGGGTACACGAAACTCATTTCGGGCGTACCTACTAACG
>Ga0208425_1000259_pt1 | contig 18571 bp, 19 predicted proteins | sample DEB08_DNA_4_FD_185496 | JGI IMG/M metagenome (GOLD analysis project Ga0208425, IMG submission 185496) | Aqueous microbial communities from the Delaware River and Bay under freshwater to marine salinity gradient to study organic matter... | ecosystem: Environmental > Aquatic > Marine > Coastal ...
TAAGATTGAAAAAATATATAAAGTTACTTTGAAAAATAAAATCAATAAAAATAAAAAAATAAGAACCAAAATTACTCATGAAGGTCAAACTTTAAAAATTCACAATATAAAAGCTGTTAACTCTTATTCGTATAACGTGACACTATTATCTGGTAAAAATCATGAAATACGCAAAATTTTTAGATTTAACGATCTAGTTATAAGACAATTAAAACGTGAAAAAATTGGTAAATACATTTTAGGTAATATGTCTAAAGGTCAATTGTCTAAAATAGAATTATGACCAAAACATTAATAACCTTGGACGGTCCTTCTGGCGTAGGTAAAACTACAATAGGTAAACGTTTAGCTTCTGAATTAAACCTCGATTTTTTTTCATCAGGCCTTCTTTATAGAGTTATTGCATTACATAATGAAAAAACCAATTCTTTTAATCTAAATGAACTTGAAATAGTATCCAATCATCCAGTGGTTTTCAAAGTTGACGGAAATGTATACGAAGAAACAAATCTTTATACTCCACAAATTAATACAAAAAGTTCTGAAATTGCTCAATTAAGTGAAATTAGAGTGGTTGTCTCTAATGTACTGCAATTTATGTTTAATAATTCAGCTGCTGGATTTGTTGTTGAAGGAAGGGATATGGGAAGTGTAGTTTTTAAGAATGCTGATTTAAAAATATATTTAGATGCGAGTGAAGTAACAAGAAGTGAGAGAAGAATAGCTCAATCAGGTAATAAAGAAACAGTTGAGGATTTAAGAGCTCGTGATTCAAGAGACATTAATAGAAATAATTCTCCACTTATTATTCCTGATGATGCAATAGTCATAAACAATGAAAATAAAAGTATTGATGAGGTAATTAAAATTATTAAAGAGAATTTAAAGCTTCAGTAGCAGTCCATTTCTTATCATTATTAATTCCATTTTCTGGCTTAGGATTAGTTTCTGAAATATTCAAAATACTCAAAAAATCTGAAATATTCTTAATGTTTGATCTTAGTTGCTGAGGTAGTGGAAAATATTCATCTTCTTCTTTTAATCTAAATTGCTCTAAATTAATAGGGTCTATTTTATCTATAATTTCGTAGACAAGGTGATCTGGTGCAGACGCCCCTGCTGTAATCGCAATATTACCACTCAGATTTAGATTTTCTATATCGTTAACGTTGTCTACGCGATAGGCTTCAACTCCTTGATTGTTAACCATACTAACTAGTGCTTTTGTGTTACTTGAATTTTCTGAACCCACAACAAGAACTGTATTTACTTCTGGGAGAATTTCTAATATTGCTTCTTGTCTATTGGTAGTTGCATAACATAAGTCACTTTTCCTCGGCATTTTTAAACCGTTAAACCTTTCTTGAGAAAATTTCATAATTGGTTCCCACTCTGATAAAGCTAATGTAGTCTGCGCAAGCAGAGCAACATCATTTCCAATTTCTAATGCTTTAACATCTTCAATACTCTCAACTAAATGCATGTTTTCTGGTGAAACTCCAATTGCTCCTTTTGCTTCATCATGATTTTTATGACCCACATAAATAATTTGGGTGTTTTCATTACTAAATTTTTTGGCTTCATGATGAACTTTTGTAACTAATGGACATACTGAATTAATAGTTAATGAAGATATATTATTAAACTGAAGTTCAATTTCAGGAGCAGTTCCATGTGCAGATAACATAACAATCGCACCTTCAGGGATTTCTTTGGGATCTTCTACAAAAACTACATTATTTTTTTCAAACTCTTTTACTATCCATTTATTGTGTACTATTTCGTGATAGCAGTAGATTGTTTCATCGTAGATTTTTAATAACCAGTGTAAAGCCTTAATAGCCATTTCAACACCTGCACAGAATCCTCTAGGAGTTACTAAATATAGTTTGTTTACCATATAAATAGAATAGCTATATTTATAATATGACTAAAAATAAAATCCCAGAGGTTCTAATACTTGGATTACCTAATGCTGGTAAATCAACATTAGTAAATGCTTTATCTAAAAGAAAAACATCTATTATTGGCTCAACTCCCAACACAACAAGAGATAAAGTAACTACAACATTGGAGTTTGAAAATGAAAAAAAGCTATTAATTTCAGATTTACCTGGTTTTTTAGAAGATCCAGATGATATTAATTATAAATTTCAAGACAATATATTAAGGTACATTAATCAAGCAGAACACATATTGTTCTTAATAGACGTACAATCAAAAAATTACTCTGGTTTAGATTCTATTTTTAAATTAATAAACAATAACAATCTAAAAAATAAAACTACAACAGTATTTAATAAGGCAGAAAATTTTAAAGTTGAAAATTTAGATAATAGAATGTATAAATATATTTTCAATTCTGAAATATTTATCTCTGCCTACCACAAAAAAGGGTTAGACGTACTGGAAAACATACTCATAAAACTTTCTAAGAAAAGCACTAATAGTAATAAAAAGAAACCATCGATAGTCATTGTTGGTCGGCCGAATGCTGGAAAATCAACTTTGTTTAATTCACTATTAAACAGTAATAGATCTACTGTTTCAAATGTACCAGGTACAACAAGAGATAGAATAATTGAAGAAATTAATTTAAATACTGTGCCATATCAAATTTCTGATACGGCTGGTATTCCAAGAAAAAGACAAAAAAATCAAATTGATATATACTCATCAACTTTGGCGATAAGATCTCTCGAAAATGCATCGTTAGCATTAATTGTTGTGGATAGTGAAATTGGTCTTTCTTTTGAAGATAAAAGAATACTAAAAGAGGCAATAGAGCAAAATGTAACACCTATAGTTGTTTTTAATAAATGGGATAAATTAGATACATATGAAAAGAAAGTAATAAACAATAATATTAAAAACGAGTTAAAACAATACCAGTGGGTTAATGTTTTACGAGTTTCTGCTTTAAGCAAAAAAAACATTACTCAAATTAGTAAGACGATTAAAGATGTAGAAAATCAACTACAAACAAGAATCGGAACTTCAGATTTAAATGTAATTTTTCGTGAATTGTGGATAAAAAATCCACCGCATCCTTTTAGGGGTAAAAGGGCAAAACTCAAATATGTGACCCAGTATTCTTCTTATCCTCCAGAATTTTCTTTTAATTTAAGTTCTAGAATTCCAAAGAACTATCAGATGTTTATTGAGAACAATATAAGGCAAAATTTTAATATGAAAAATATCTGTTTTAAGGTAAAAATCAATGCATAGCTTTGGGTTTAAGTTAATAGTTTTTGCTGCTGGCTTCTACATTGCGATTAGGATGTTTCAAGCTATTTTTTACTTAATGGGTTGAAAATAAACAAATATTTTTAAAAAAAATTTTATTTATGCATTGAAATTAAACATATATTTTCTATTATTAATACATCCGCATTAAATTAATGTGGGTTTTTTGTATACAAAAAAGGAGAAAATATTGAGTAATTATAAAGGCTCAGCAAGATGGAAATTTGTTGTGCTTTTCTCAATTTTTGCGTTGATTGTAGTTGCTTGTGGTGGCGATGCAGTTGAAGAAGAAGTAGCTGATGAAGCTGCAACTGAGACAACTGAAGCACCTGCAACAACTGCTGCAGAAGTTGAAGAAGCATCAAGCGCCCCAGATGGCGTATTCAAAATGGGTATCTTTTCTGATCCACAGAGTTTCAATATTTGGGATGCTTTAGATGTGCAACAAGACTTTTGGACTTATGCAACATTAAGTCCGCAGTCAATCACTCTATTTGGCACTAACTATCCTACTTATACACTCACAACGTTCCTCGCAAGCGAGCTCGTTGAAGTTTCTGAAGATAATGGTGATGGTACATTTAGTTATACCGTTCCATTACACGAAGGAATTGAGTGGAGTGATGGTGAAGCTATAGACGCTAATGATATGGTGTTTACATATCAGACAGTTAGAGATTTGGGTATGTTAGGTGCATGGTTATCTTCATATCCATTAGCTACTGAAGGTGAAGATGGAACTGTTTCACAAGGTCTTACAAATATCGAAGCAATAGACGATTATACAGTTAAAATAACATTTAACTTTGACCCAGGATTGTCAATATGGCAATACGGGGTAGGTACAGCGTCTATTGTTGCAGAGCATTACTGGTCACAATTCACAGCTGATAGAGAAACACTATTAGCAGCTCCAGGAGATGGAGCACCTGTAGCTGGAGCTTTCGAATACGGAACTCTTGAAAGCGGTGCTTTTTACACTTGGGCATATGACGAAGACACAATGTGGTTTGGTGGAGACACCACTGTTTATGCAAATGGTGGAGTATCATACAATATCGATAATGGTGTTGCACCAAAAATTTCATATGAATTCGGTGATTTAAGTGGAGATTCATTCTCTTGGACTGACGGACCATATGTCGGTACTGTTGAATTCTCACTTTACGGTGATCAAGATGCAGCTTATTTAGCATTCCAAAATGGAGAAGTAGATTTTGTTATTAACCCATTAGGGTTAAAGAAAAATGCAGTGGAAGCTTTGATTTCTGCTGGTGATATTGAAGTAATTACAAACCAGTCAAATGGTTATAGGTATATGGCTTTTAACACCAGAGCAGGTAAATTTCCAACTGATAACAAAGCATTTAGACAAGCAGTTTCTTGTATAATTGACAAGCAATTCGTTATTGATAGCGTTCTTGCAGGAGCAGTCCTTAATATGGATGGACAAATGCCACCTGCACTCACATCATGGGTAGCACCTGTAACAGGTGTTCTTGCTGATTGTGATGGTCTTACTTCAGAAGAAAGATGGAATAAGTCAATTAGCATTCTACAAGATGCAGGATGGCAAGCTGATGATTGGGGAGAACACCCAGGTGGAGCTGAGAGAGCTATTGCACCAACTGGACTTAAAGGTCCTAATGGTGAATCAATGCCTTCAGACATGTTGCTTTACGCACCAGGTCCTGGTTATGACCCAATTAGATCAACGTTCTCATTGTTTGCAGCCGATTGGATGCAACAATTGGGTGTTGACGTAATTGCTAGACCTACTGGTTTCAGTGTTATCGTAGATATTATTCTCGGTGAAGAAACTTGTAATGATTGGTACTTCTATATGTTAGGTTGGGGATTAACTCCATATCCTGACCATATAGTCGACTTTTTCCAATCTGATGGTGATGCATGCGTAGGGGGTATTAATACACCTGGTTATAATAATCCAGAGTATGATGCTCTTGCAGCTGAATTTAATGCTGCAAAATCTGTCGCAGAAGCACAAGTAATTGCTAATAAAATGGAAGCAATTTTATTTGATGACCTTCCATATTTAGTGTTATTTACACCACCTATAATTGAGGCATATAGAGGAAATGTTGAATTTCCTTTCACAGATGTTCTCGCTGGTATATCTAATCTTTACGGTTTACCAGGTAGTGTAAAAGTTAACAACTAATTACTATAATTAAATTGAAAAGTGGGTAGAAATACCCACTTTTCATTTAAAGTTTTTAAATTTATTAATTTAAAATTTAAGAGGGGACATGCTTAATTACACAATAAAACGATTCTTTGAAATGATTATTGTTTTTTTCTTATTTTTAGTTATTTCTTATCTTTTATTTAATGCCATTCCTGGAAATGCATTTTCAAGTCTTCTGCTTAATCCATTATTACCTCCTGAAGCTTATCAAAAAACTATTGAAGCATTTGGATTAGATAAACCGCTACTTGAAAGACTTCAACTATACATTGTTAATTTTTTTAAAGGTGATTTTGGTTACTCATATACTTATTATCCTCGAACACCAATTGATTTAATTTCTGAACGATTACCTAGAACTTTAATGTTGTTTTCTATTGTTAACATCGTAGCCTTCTATACAGGTTTTCTAGTTGGTAAAATTCTAGCTTGGAGAAGAGGATCTAAATCTGAAACATGGATAACTATTGGGTCAGTCTTTTCATATACAGTTTTTTATCCGTGGTTTGCTTTAATGATGCTTTGGTTTTTTGGATATAAATTAGACTGGTTTCCACTTGGTAAATTTTTAGTACCTGAAAAATGGTACGACTCACCATACTCAAGTGATGAAGTTTTTTATACTCTTATTTTATTTACCACTGTTTTATCTTTTTTGTTATTTTTAGTTTTTATAATCACAAGAGGTATCGAATCGATACACAATCGCAGAAATGCAAGACTTTTTGGTTTGGTAGTTCTTTTATTTATTTCAGCAATATATTGGACTAATGGAGAAGCAGAATTGAAAAGATTTTATGCAGCTGATATTGCTTATCATATGATCTTACCGACTTTCACAGTTACTTTAGTTGCTTTCGCTGGTACTGCATTATTAACTCGAACAACAATGATGGAGGTGTTAAAAGATGATTATATTTTAACTGCTAGAGCAAAAGGTTTAAGTCAAAAAAGAGTGAGAGACAGGCACGCAGCCAGAACAGCTTTACTCCCAGTTGTTACTTCATTTATTTTTACAATAATAACTATAATTGACGGCTCTGTTCTTACGGAGTCTATTTTTTCATGGCCTGGCATGGGTCAATTAATTTTGGAAGCTGTTGTTCAAGAAGATATTCCCTTAGCTATGGCTACATTTTCATTTATCGGCGTATTGGCATTGATAGCTCACTTTATTGCTGATATTTCATATGCATTTTTAGATCCACGAATAAGAATCAAATCAGAAAGTTAATATGGAAAATCAAGAATTAGAAAATGGTTTAAAAGCTAAATTTAAAAAGAATTGGCGATTATTTAAACAAAGTAAGTTAGGAATGACAGGTCTTACAATTGTTATTTTTTTTGGTTTTCTTGCAATCTTACAGCCATTGTTATTTTTAACAAATATTTGGGATGAAGGCACTTACCACCCAGTTGTAGGTTATGATTCTGAACAAATATCAAGAACTGTTGTTGAATGTCCTGATGAATATCCTACAGAGAAATATAATACAAAAGAGGATTGCCCTAGGGTAGATGAAGTTAATATTAGGTATCTAAAAGCTTTTGGGATAGATGCAGAAGTTGGCGATTCCTACTTTTCCAATGTTCAACCCGCACCTCCTTCAAGTAGACATTTGTTAGGTACAGATTCATTAGGAAGAGACATATTCTCACAATTAATGGAGGGAAGTCAGGTTGCTTTTTTACTTGGTTTAATAAGTGCCATTATTGGAGTTGGTATTTCCACTTTACTCGGAACAGCAGCAGCATTTTATGGAGGAAAATTAGATACATATCTTATGAGACAATCAGATTTGGTATTAATGCTTCCATCATTACCATTCTTATTTATTATTTCAGCTTTTGCCGAATTAAAGGTATGGCACTTAGCAGTTGTCCTTGGAACACTTGGAGGACTAGGAGGTTCAGTTATTACAATTAAATCTCAAGCACTTCAAGTTAAGGTAAAACCTTTCGTTGATTCAGCAAGAATTACTGGAGGTAGTAAAAGAAGGATTATGTTTTCTCACATTCTTCCAAATGTTGCACCTCTTGCATTGCTTTATATGGTATTTAGTGTTACTGGTGCAATAGCGTCAGAGAGCGTTCTTTCCTTTTTAGGGCTTTTAAATATTGATATGAGTTGGGGAATAATGATTTATTTGTCTCAAACAGAAGGTTTTATATTTACTGGTCTTAAATATTGGTGGTTAATCATACCTGCAGGATTAGCTGTTACCTTATTAGCTGGAGGGTTTTACCTAGTAGGTAGAGGCTTAGATGATGTATTTAATCCTAGATTGAGGAGAAGATAATGTCGGAATACGCACTTGAAGTTAAAAATCTTTCTATGCATTATGACACACTCGATGGAAATGTTGATGCTGTAAAAAATATATCGTTTAACGTTAAAAGTGGTGAATCATTTGGGTTAGTCGGAGAATCTGGTTGTGGAAAAACCTCTGTTGCTATGACTTTACTGCAATTACAACCTGAAAATTCTGTAATTACTGATGGCAGTATAAAGGTTGATGGTAAGGAATTAATTGGTTTGTCTGAAAATGAGCTAAGAAAAATAAGATGGGACAGTATAAGTATAGTTTTTCAAGGCGCAATGAATGCATGGAATCCTGTCATAAAGATTGGCGAACAAATTCGTGAAGCGATGAGAGAGCATAATCCAGAAAGTTCCAAAAAAGATAATATAGAAAAGATAAATGAGTTATTTAGAATGGTCGGTCTTGATGAATCTATATCTGAAAGATTTCCTCATGAGTTATCTGGTGGTATGAAACAACGGGCAGTAATAGCTCTAGCTTTGTCTTGTGATCCTAAAATAATCATAGCTGACGAACCTACAACAGCTCTAGATGTTGTAATTCAAGATCAAATATTAAATGAGATAAAAAAAGTACAAGAATTACTTGGATTAAGTTTAATTTATATTTCACATGATATTGCTGTTATTGCTGAAATGACAGATAAAATTGCTGTAATGTATGCTGGTTCAATTGTAGAAATTGGCCCAACCAAATCAGTTTTTGAATCTCCTAAACATTCTTACACTAGAGCTCTTTTAGATTCTACACCATCAATACATGGAGAGAAGAAAAAGTTAAGTTCGCTTGATGGGGAGCCTCCTAGTTTAATAAATGAAATTAATGGCTGCTCTTTTTCTCCTCGTTGTCCTTCACCAACTTCAGGTTGTAGAGACCAAACAGTTGAAATGGGTCTGGTACAAGTTGGTGAAGACCATTTTGCTGACAAATGTTGCTCGGAGTGCGTTTAAATGGCTGACAATATTTTAGAAGTTCAAAATTTAACAAAACACTTTGAAGTCTCTAATAGTGTTTTTTCAAGAAATAAGAAGATTGTTAAAGCTGTAGACGGTATAAGTTTTGATATTAAGGCTGGAGAAACTCTTGGATTAGTCGGACAAAGTGGTTGTGGTAAAACAACAACGGCTAGATCATTATGTTTATTAGATCCAAAAACTTCTGGAATTGTTAATTTTTATAATCCTACTACAAAATCAATGGAGTCTATTGATAGTATTAGTGAGGATGGTATGCGTATTTTTAGAAGAAATATGCAGATGATTTTTCAAGATCCTTATGAATCATTAAATCCTAGATGGACGATAAAAGATATTATTAAAGAACCTTTAGATATTCATAATATCGGTTCATTTTCAGAAAGAGAAGAAGCAGTAGTTGAAATATTAAGAACAGTTGGACTTACTCCTCCTGAAAATTATTTAGCTAGATATCCGCATGAGATTTCAGGGGGACAAAGACAAAGAGTTTCAATTGCTAGAGCTTTAGTAATGAAACCTAAATTTGTAGTTTGTGATGAACCAACATCTATGCTCGATGTTTCTATAAGAATTTCCATAATGGATTTAATGATAAATCTTGCTAAAAATCTAGATGTTTCTTATCTATATATTACTCATGATTTAGCAGTTGCTAGATATATGTGCGACAGAATTGCTGTAATGTATAATGGAAAAATCGTTGAGCTTGCTAATACTGAAGAACTTCTTAAAAATCCAATTCACCCATATACAAAGAGACTTATATCTTCAATACCTGTTCCTGATCCAACATACAAAAGAGAAGTGTATGAGTTAACTCAAAATGATTTAGATAATGTTTACAATCTAAGTGACAACAAAGAAGATTTATTTGATACGGGTAATAATCATTATGTAGCAACTCACAAAATCGAAGGACTTCTTTGAAATTTGCTGATGTTTTTTTACTTCCAAATTTAATTACACTATCTAGATTTTTTTTATCTCTATATCTATTTTTTAATTATTCTACTGAAGACTTAACTTCTTACGTTTTAATTTTAATAATAGCTGTAATAGGACTCTCAGATTCTCTTGATGGAATTGTTGCAAGGAAATTTAACTTAGTTTCAAAATTAGGAATTATTCTAGATCCCTTCACTGATAGGGTAGTATTTATAATCTTATTAATATGGCTTTCATCATTAATTCCAATAAATCTTATATATGCTGTCTTGATTAGAGAATTTTTAGTTCTTTTGGGATCAATTTATGTATTAAAAACTGGATCAAAAATTAATGTTTCTAAAAAAGGCAAGTTTGGTACAGTTGCTTTATTTGTTCTATTATGTCTATTTGTATTGAATACAACAATATCTTTACCATTTTTAGATCAGTTAGCATTTGTGGTTATAATTTTTTACTTTTATGTTGCAATTGAATATTTGTACAACTTAATATATAAGAGTGGATAACGAAACAATACCTTTAGATTCTTCTAGCAGTGATGCTGTAGAACCAGTATATATACTTTCATTATTGAACAATGAGTTAATGTCATTTTCATGGAAATTGATAAATAAAGACTACAACATCGGAAGATCATCGGAAAATAATATTATATTAGACGACATCACTGTATCAAGAAAGCATGCATTACTTTCAGTTAGTAATGAAAATATAAAAATCATAGATAACAATTCAACAAATGGAATTTATTTAAATAATGAAATAATAAGTGATTCACAACTTAAATCTGGAGATAAGATTCAAATTGGGAAATATTTGTTACTTCTTACAGAGGTTAAGAAGTGAATATTGGTGAAGTTGCAAAAGCTTTACAAATAAAATATCCATCTGCATCAATATCAAGAATTAGATTTTTAGAAAAAGAAGGCTTAATTAATATTAAAAGATCTTCAGGAGGCACAAGAAAATTTACAAAGAAAGATATCGAAAAAATATCAAAAATTATAGATTTACAAGAGAATGAGTTTTACAGTCTAAAAGCAATTAAAAATAATCCATCGCTACTTAAAAGCAACAAAACTAAAAGTATAAAAATTGATGACTATTCAATTAGGGATATGCTTAAGCAATCAGGATTGTCTATGGCCCAGTTTGAAGATTTAGTTTCTTTTGGTTTCGAAACAAATACAGTAATATTTAACAATGAAGACTTGAATAGAATGAAAGCCTGGTCATACTTTTACTCTTTAGGATTAGAACCTAAAAATTTTTCTGTATTGAAATCTATAAATGAACGTTCAGGAGATTTTATAGAATTTATTAAAAGTTTATTACCAGAAGAAAAAGGGGATGAACATATTTTAATTATTGAAAATTTTACAAATTTAATCAGGGGTTATTTATTAAAAGATATTTATTAATTTTCATTGTTTTTATATTTATAGCTACAAATTCATATGCATATGAACTAGATGAAGAATCATTAACTACTGAGTTTTATTTATCTTATGACTTAGACAAAGAAGTTATATTATATAAAAAAAATATAAATGAACCAATATCTCCTGCATCTATTACTAAATTAATGACAGCATTAATACTATATGAAAATAATGAACTGAATGAATTAGTAGATATAAAATATCCTGATTCTTACAATTTTGAAGGCAAAGTAGCCTATTTAACTGAAGGGGAAGAAGTATCCGTTGAGCAGTTACTTGAATTCTTATTAGTTTATTCTGCAAATGACTCCGCATATGCAACGGCAATGTACATATCAAATTCTGTAGATGATTTTGTTAAATTAATGAATAAAAGAGCAAAACAGTTAAATATGGTTAATACTAATTATCAAAATCCAGATGGACTTGATCAAGAAAGTCACTACACAACAATTTACGATTTACTTCTTCTGTCAGAATATATATTAAGAAATACAAAACTTATTGATATTACAAATAAATCTAAATTTTATTATGAACAAAACGGTGAAGTTAAAAGTTTTGAAAATACAAATTTATTACTAAAAAATGGTTTTCAAGGATTAAAAACAGGATGGACTTCTAAAGCAGGACTAACATTTATAGGGTATAACCAAGATAATAATAGAAATATTTTAACAATTGTTAATAGGTCATTTGTTGATAACAATAAAGAAAATCACTTTGAAGATACTTTATTTCTTTATAACGAAACTTTATCAAATTTTCAAGATTATTTACTATTAAGTAAATCAGAGAAAGTATATAAGATTATTAATTCTTATGAATCATCATATCATCCATACGATTACGATATCTTTAAATTTGGAAATGTTAATATTTCAAAAAACTTATATTTAAATAGTATTGATAGTTCTGTATTATTTTTTGAAAATAATTTTGATACTGAGTCTTTAAAAATTAATTTAATTAAATCACAAAATAGTATTCAATACAATTTTTTTATGTCAAATGCAATATCTAAATTGCTCTCTTCTAGCTAGAAATAAATAATAAAAATATTAATCTTTTTTTATGAACAATAATGTAATTGTTGAAGTGTCAGGAATAAGACTTGAAGAAAATTCTGAAACACCTATCATGCTTTTGCATGAACCTGTAACATCTAGGTTTCTTCCAATTTGGATAGGCACGATTGAAGCTGTTTCGATTGCTTATGCACAAGAAGGCTATGTCCATCCAAGACCTCAAACGCACGACTTATTGATTGATATTATTGAATCACTAAATGCCTCCATATCAGAAGTTTGTATTACAGACATTAAAGATAAAACATACTTTGCCGAGATTACATTGAGTACAATTGAGGGATGTGTTACTTTGTCTTCAAGACCTAGCGATGCAATAGCATTAGCTATTAGATCAAATTCGAATATCACTGTTAACCCTGACTTATTTAATAAAAATTCAATTATATTAATTGATGAAAATAATCAGGAAATTAAAGAATTCATTGAATTTATTGAGGATATTTCACCTGATGATTTTGTCTAAATCCTTGAATAACTAATTTATTCTAGTAGATTAAAACTATGCAACAGGGTTACACAGGACCAGAAGTTTGTAAAATAACTGGTATATCTTATAGACAATTAGATCATTGGACATCAACAGATCTTATTAATGCATCTATTAGAAATATTAAAGGCTCCGGATTTCACAGACTATATTCTTTTAATGATATTGTCTTAGTAAAGCTTGTTAATAAGTTGCGTGATGCAGGTATAAGTTTGCAAAAAATAAGAGTTGCTTTAGAAAATGTTTCAAAATTACTTGGTAAAAAGAAAAATGTCACAGATGTATCAATATTTTCTGATGGAACGTCAATTTATGTTTTAACTGAAAACGACCAAATGATTGATTTGCTTAAAAAAGGTCAGGCAGTTTTTGGTATTTCATTAGGGCCAGTTCACACTGAAACGGAAGCAGAAATATTTTCTTTATTCCCAGAAAAAATTTCTGTACAAAATAGATGAGCTTTGCGCACTATTCTGAAAAAATATTTTCTGAACATTTAGATTTATTTAACATCCAATGGATATATGAACCTACTAGCTTTCCTTTAAAGTGGGGTAGTGGTTCAATCAAAATGATGTTCACACCAGATTTTTACTTACCTGAATTAGATGTTTATGTTGAAATAACAACAATGAATCAGAACTTAATAACAAAAAAACAAAAGAAATTGAAATTAGCTAAAAAATTATATCCAAACAAGAATTTTAAGTTAATAAATGAATCTCAATTTTATAACTTTCTAAATAGTGATAATGAAGTGCTAATTAAGAAAGCTATCGCTAGCTGAATATTTAAGTAGGGAAGTAGGGTTTTCTATTCCCGCTGCTTTAGCTACTTTCAATTCATTTTCAATACTTGTGTTACTCATTAATCTATTATCTGTGTTCAGTGATATATTAAATCCTAAATTATGCAACCTTAATATTGGATGTTCTTGAGGGTTTTTATACATATTCGTATGTAGATTAGAGGTAATACATACTTCTAATGGTATATTATTTTGCAATACATGATATGCAGTAGGTCCTAATTCATTGTCATCACTAACATCTTCTATAATTCTCACTCCGTGCCCTATTCTTTTTGCTCCGTTATCAAGGGCTTCTTGAATTGAGTGTACTCCGTCACCTTCACCTGCATGAATTGTTATATTAATTCCTTCATTTTTAACTTTTAAAAAACTATCTGTATACATTGAAGGTAAATAATTAAACTCAGGGCCTGCAATATCAAAACCAATAATTAATTCTTTGTATTCTATAGCCAATTCAGCAACAGCTTTAACGTTATCTGGATCATGACGCATACCACAGAGAATTAAGCCAGAAACTATACCAAATTCATTTTCAGCTTGTTTAAAGCCCGAATTAATCGCTGTTAAGACATCTTTAGGGGATAAGTCATCATTTACTGAATAAAAAGGAGCATATCTTGATTCATAAAAGTTAATATCATTTCGATACATGTCAACAGCTGCTTCATATGCTATTTGTTCTAAATTACTGTAAGATTGCATCAATGCAATAGTATGAGTAAAAGCTTCTAAATAATCTTCTAGAGAAGTTGAAGAGGATCTGTCAAAAAAAGTTCCAACATCATCTACATCGTTGATAGGTTTATAATTTATACGTTTTGCTAGTTCTTTAGCAGTAGAAGGCCTTAACCCACCATCTAAATGATCATGTAATACTTGCTTATACATAACGCAACATAATATATATTATAGGACAAATGTCAGAAATTGTATATTTCACTTAATACACTCTCCTTATGTGTTAATGGTAGCCAATGGTCTGCATTAGGAATCTCTTTTATAATTATATCTGTACCAGAAGATTGTAATCTTTCTTTCATTTTCTTGTTTAACTTTACTGCTGCATCATTTTTACCAAATAAAAACGATACTCTCGTGTTTACATTCTTACGCCACTTACTAGCTAAGGATATATTTAGATCTATATTTGAATACCATGATATAGGTTGAATTAATCCTTTTTTAAAATGTATAGCTAATTGTTCAATATTTATATCATGCACCTTAGTCGGTGTATTATATGAATTGAATAAATTATTTAATGATAAATCTAATAGTTCACTATCTAAATTAGGTGTTACACGATAGGCAGACCTAAAGAACAAGTCTAGATTTTTAATTATTGTATTATTTGAAATATTTGGATCTTGAAAGCTAGTTATGTAATGATCTCCTTTTTTGAATTTTAATTTTTCATATACATCTGATGGTGGAAATTCTGTACCACCAGATATGGATATCATTTTTTTAATATTAACGTTTCCTCTTGAGACAATCGCCCACGCTACAATAGAACCCCAATCATGTCCAACAATAATTAAATCTCTATTTAAATTTAGTTCATCGATTACGTATTCAATATCTTTGGATAAGAATTCAATATTAAAGTCTGTGACATTTACATTTTCAATCATAGATAATGGATAACCTCTTTGTTCAACAACTGTCACCCTAAAGTTAGTCAACAAATCTTTCTTTATATTATTCCAAAAGAACATATTTGAAGGAAAGCCATGCAACAAAAGGACATCACTCCCCTCACCTTCAGATGTATAAGATAATTTAAAACCATCTAATTGAAGTTCTTTAATCATATTATTTTATTTTTCCTAAAGATAACAATAATTAAACATACTGCGAAAAATAACCACTGAAAAGAATAACTGAGATGTGGCGCATCATAAGGGTCTGTTAAATCAATACACTCTACCCCACTTCCACATGATTTAGTTAATGTAATATAAAAATTAGGTAAATTTGTTTGAGTTTCATTTTCTATAAATTCTTTATCAACTCTAAATAAATATTCAGAATTAGGAATATCATCTTGTCCAAACGTTTGCCTATCATAATCAATAAGACGACCAATAAATAGAATGTCTTTATTTAAAAAGGTTTTATCAATATTTTTATCTAACGGGACCCATCCATTTTTAACTAATATGTTTTGCCTCGATGCATTGTGTTTATATAAAGTCACTAAATGATAACCATTTTCTCCATTATGCACTCTAGAGCGTAAATACCAAGTCTTAACTATATCAAGTTCATTTCCATCGATAATTTGTATGTTGTTGTACTCAAAAATAATTTGTTGATTGTTACTGTATATATCAGATAAAGTGACAGGAGTTGGATTTTCAGTATCAATAATTTTTTGAATTGTTTCCTTGTCTTGTAAATAGCTATTGAACTGCCAATAAGAGAGACTTAAAAATAAAATTACAACTAAAGAACCAAAGTAAAATAAAAATTTATGTTCTAAATTACTTAATTTTTCCAAGAAACATTTCCTCTTCTCTTATCACCTATAGAAAAAATATCACCATACAGACCAGAAACACAAACACCACCAAAATACATGTCGTATTCATCAGTAAAAGTAACATCATTCTGATCTTTAAAGGATTTTGGTTCTGCACGTACGGTTCCATCTCCGTTTACATGAAACCGTGGTTTATCAATTGATTCTTGCCAGTTTTTGTAATTTGAAAAATTAACAAGAACTTGTGCAATAGCTGAACTTATTCTATCAGCGCCTGGTGAACCTAGAGTTGCTATACCGTCTTTTGTTTCAATAATTAAGGGGCTCATATTAGAAATTAGTCTATCACCTTTTGTTTCCCCTAAGAATCCTTGAGGGTTTAATTCTATTTCTCCAAGTGAATTATTAAAATACATTCCTGTATTAGGACATAAAACGCCAGAACCATAACCACTAGAAAATGTAATTGAAAAATGATTGTTGGAACCATCGGAGGTGTTTACTTGAATTGTGGACTGTGATTGAGTAACTTTACTTATTTCATTACTAATATAATCTTTTCTATTTCCAAAAAATTCATATTTATTTTCTCTGTCTATGTAAACATTTTTAAGTATTTCAATCATATTTTCGGAATTTGAAGATAATGCATCTAAGTATTTCAAGACCATTAATCCCCCAATAGAAGGACCCGAATGTCCTGTAAGGTTTAGATCATTATATTTCATATTAAATTTATTATTTTCAATAAGTTCATATTTTTTAAAATCAGCAGAAGTTGCATGTCCACCCTCTATTTCAACGGTTTGGAGTATTGACTTTGACACATCTCCAACATAAAAATCATTAAAACCCTCATTAGAAATATGTTCATATGTATCGCTTAATTTTTCGAGCTTTACCAACCCACTATCAAGATCTTTACAAACTTCCGACAAAACGATTTTAGAATTTTCATGCCACATAAACATGGGTTCTAGTGAATGTATGAAATAATCTTTCGTCGGTTGTGTTAAAGTGAATCCTTCTTTTGCGATATTAATTGGATATTCCATCAATTCATTTAAAGGTAATGAGGCAAAATTCCCATATACATATTCTAAAATTTTATAAATTCCAGGAATTGCAAACGTATTACCTCCTTTACACGTTTCTACATAACCTCCATATGTCATAGAAATTCTATGTTCATCATGATCATTTCCGTTAAACAATTCAGGAGCTACAAAGTATCCATCGATTGTATTAGTTGAATCAGTGTTTGAATCATAATACGACAACAAACCTGAAGCAGTTGGTGCTACAACACCTAAATCAGTCACCATTGACGTTAAGACACTTGTTATTAGTACATCAGCAGCATTTGGTTTTAAATCACTTATAGATTCTGCTGCTTTTGAACTATATTCCGATGTGCTAGCTAAAGAAACTTTCATTTAAACATTGTAGTTTAGAAGTTTGATATGCAAAAATGTATATATAAATGAAACAAGACATAAAAAAATTTTCAGATAACATATATCAAATAGATGTTTTCATGGAAGATAAACCTGGCAGGATGTCTTGTTACTATATTGATTCAACTGACCCAATACTTATTGAAGTTGGGCCATCTAACTCATTTCCATATTTGATTAGTAGTTTAGAGTCATTAGGAATAAATAACATAAATAGATCTGTAATGACTCATTTACATTTAGACCATATAGGTGGTGTAGGTCATTTAGTAGAAAAATATAAAAATCACTTTGTATATATACATGAACTTGGTTTGAAACATTTACCAAATCCTGAAAAACTCTGGAAAGCAGTTTCAAGAATTTATACAGAGGAATGGCTAAAAGAAAATTGGGGTGAAATAAAACCTACTCCGGTAAAAAATATACACACCTTAAAAGATGAACAAAAGATAAGTCTTGGTAATCAAAGAAACTTACAAGCAATCTATGGTCCTGGACACGCAAAACATCACTATACATATTACGATGAATTTTCCGGAACATTATTTATGGGTGATACACTTGGTTTAATATATCCACATGGTGATTTTGTACAACCTAATTTACCACCACCTGACTTCGATAAAGAAGTACTATTTGATACTTTAGACAGATTAAGCAAATTAGAATTAAAATATTTAGCACTAGCTCATTTTGGTATTCACGATAAACCATATCTATTAATTGAAAATGCTAAAGAAAGTATTGAAGTTTGGATAAAATTTGTTAGTAATTTACCTACTCTTTCTGATGATGAAGCAGCAAATGTATTAATTGATTGGTTGAAATCAAATTATAAAGTTTTAGGGAAAGATAATAATACAATTGATAATTATATAAATAATTCACATTTTGAAATGCAAATACAAGGTATTAGAAATTATTTAACAAAATAGAAAAACCCCTAGTTTCCTAGGGGCTCTTCATTAAAAGTCGGCAGTGTCCTACTCTCCCAAGGGGTTGCCCCCCAAGTACCATCGGCGCTAATGGGCTTAACTTCCGTGTTCGGAATGGGAACGGGTGTATCCCCATTGCTATCACCACCGTAA
>Ga0208425_1000263_pt1 | contig 18382 bp, 47 predicted proteins | sample DEB08_DNA_4_FD_185496 | JGI IMG/M metagenome (GOLD analysis project Ga0208425, IMG submission 185496) | Aqueous microbial communities from the Delaware River and Bay under freshwater to marine salinity gradient to study organic matter... | ecosystem: Environmental > Aquatic > Marine > Coastal ...
TTACATCCTGTAGGATATTTAGCTAAATCATTTCTACCATCTAGTCTTGGTGATAATTCTCCACCAGTAAAATTGGTTAATTGAACAGCAACTCTAGCCATAGGTTAGTACCTTGAGTTTATAAATGTAGAAGCTCCCATTACATCTGCTTGACCATTATCTGGATTAGTATTGTAACCTTCAGTAGCATCTACAAATCTAGCTTCTTTTAATTTATCTTGAAATAAATTGTACATATTAGAAGCAACAGGATTAGATGATGTAACTGCGTATGCAATGTCAGCAGCTAATGCAGCAGATATTGTTTCTCTTAACAACTCATCATATTGATTGGCATCTGTAATTCTTGCAACATATTGTATCTTAACTGTTCCATGGTTTGCTACAATTTTTCTTCCTTCAATTTTATAATCATAATCATAATTTAAAATTGTAAGAACTCTCAAACAATCTGCAGGTAAAGTAAACTGATAACTAAAACCCCATGAAGGTGTTTCCGTATCTTTTGCAAGTTCAACTCTTTTAACTAAACAGTTCCAAGGATGAGATCTAAATAAACTATCTCTAACTTGTGTGTATCTTGCGTTGCAAAGTCTTGCGTTTTTTGAATCTTCTGTAAGTGATAATATTGTTGACGCACCAAGTTGATTTAATGCTCCATTACAAATGTCTACTACTGATGCCATATTACTCCTTTATAATATACTTTCGCCTTATCTGTCTATCTTTTTCTAATGCAAAGATTTCTTCTGTAGTTCTTTCTTCTTTAGCATCAAAACCATAATGGTACTTACCATCATTTTTAAATCTGTCCACCAATACATATCTATAGATATGATCCCCTTTCTTAAAATGTAATACTGTTTTTAAATCTTTTATTTGTTTCATGCACTCTAGGGGGTTTCCACTCTCGCTTCCACCCCCTAAAATTCTATTTATTATGCTTCGTGAGCCTGTACTTCTACAACTTTAGCTTCTTCCATTCTAGTCGCACCGAATGCAGCAGAATAGTAAACTTGAGTTGCGTAGCCTTTGTCAGATCTTTCATCGATTCTAGCAGTAGAGTCTTTACCTACAGCTAATGCAACACCATCTTGTACGAAAGCGATACATTTTCTTTTGCTTGAAGCGATTGCTAGTCTGTTAGACACACAGAAATCAAAGCCAAGGAATGTATTAACATCTCCAGCAGCTAATGCTTTTACTGTGTTGAAATCACTTGAAGTTACTTCAGTAGTTCCTAATAGATCAGAGATCTGTTTTGGAGATACTACGATGTATCTTTTTAGTGAAGGATCAACATCAGCTAAATCAATGATTTCTTTTGCTTGTCTTAATTTAGCAACAGTTAAACCTGCAGTTCCAGATTCAACGATTTTTTGACCAGCAGGTAATGCAACAGCAGTACCACCAGCAACACCTGTATCAGATGAACCGATTGCTGCAGTTAAGATAGCATCATCCATTGCTCTACCCATTGCATAAGCAGCAGCTTGTGCATAGCTAGAAGTAGGATCTACTAACATTCTTACTTTGTCTAGATCGTCTACAAGATCTGCGAACTCATAGTCAACAAGTGAAACTCTTCTTCTTGAGTGAGGAGTATCTGCTTGTGGAGTGTCAGAGTGTCTAGTTGATCTTACAGTTGCAGTTACAGAACCAATTTGGTCGAAGAAAGCATTCTTCCCTGTAACAGACTCAAGTCTCACTTTGTCTCTTAAAAGTGATCCTTTTTGTTGTGATAACATTTGTATGTTTGAACTATATTGTTCTACAAATGCTTTTGTTATTTCAGTTGACATAATTGTCTCCTATTATTTGTTAAGTTATTATTAAACAAAATCAGAGGAGTTCTCAAAAAAATTTGGCTTCTCTTGCATTTAAAGTCTGTTAGACTAGAGTCTATTCCTTCTTGTCAGTAAGGTGCTTACGCATTGTCTTACTTTTGTTAGCCGAATTTTCATTCGGCTTACAAACCCATTTATAATATTCTTCGCAGATTGGCAAGGGATTAGATTTTTGATTTTCTGATCCACTCTCTACAACAATACGAAGTATTTCTAATCTTAATTCTTTGTTATCCATTAAGCATTGTTCTTAAAGTAAACACTTGCTGAACTACTTTGTCATGATCTGGGTGACCTTTATTCCAATATGGACCATCCCTGTCATTAACAATTTTACTTATTTCAGCTTCGTAGTCTGTACCTTTGTCAACATTTTCGCTTTCAGTACCAATTAATTTATCTTCAGATAAAAGATTAGCAATGTTAGCAAAGCCTTTTATAACATCAGGATGATCTCCAACTCTTGTACCATCTTTAAGTTCTAAATTTAAAATGTCTCCATTCATATTTGCTTTTGCTACAGCTCCTGCTTTCTTAATATTATCCTCATAAGATCTACCCCACTCTTTACGAAGTTCAGCTTCTGCATTTGCTTGTGCAGTTTCTGTATCTACTCTTGCTTGTTGAGCAGAACCTTCCATAGAGTTCTTATAGTATTCAAGAATACCTTGAGCTTGTTTATTATTTAAACCTAGCTTGTGAGCATTTTCTGCAAAAGATTTAACTGCACCTTCATCTAATGGTACAACATCTGATTTAGCTTCTAGTTTATATTTATCTGGTGACTCTGGTCTACCTAGCTTTCCATAAACTTCATTCCACTGATCATCAGTTGAGTTTTCATTAGGCACTGCAACTTTATCTTGACCAATCATTCTAGTTGCGTTGATGTAGCTTTTTGCTAACGCATCTATTTCTGTAAATTTAGAAATGTTAGGATCGTTTCTAAACTCTTCAGAGATTGTTTCTTTCCAAGATTTAGCAACAGTTGGTTGCTCTGTTGTTGTAGAACTAACCGCTTGTTCTGTTTGTTTAGGAGTGTCTGTAGTAGTTTGTGTTGTCTCTGCTACAGGCACATCAGTTTGTGTTATCTGTTCATTTGACATTTTTATTCTCCTTTTGCAGCATTTGTTTTATAAATAGAAGTACACTGCGTTGACCTTCCATATATGCACTCTCATGACTATCACCTTTTACATTAGTGGTAGAATGATAATGACATCTTTTTTCTAAATCAGATAAGACTTGTTTGCCTTCTTCTGTATTAAAAATATATTGATAGTTGTCTCTTAATTTTTTTATTATGCTTTCCAGCTGTTTATTTGTTTCCATATTATTCCACTTCAGCATTCGCTACAGCTTTAGCTTCTTCTGGTAAAGCCTTTGCTAGTGGTGCTATATCTCTCCCTGCTTGAGCTACTTGTTGTAGCTGTTGCATTTGTTGCATTTGTTCTTGTTGTTGTTGTGCTTGTTGTCTTTCAGCATTTAATTGTGATTGTGGTTTTAATATTTTTTGCGGAACACCTACAATGTCTGCCAAGTGTCTAACTAATTTATCCATATTGATATGATCAAATACTGGAGCAACATTTGATAGACTACCCATAATCTCAATAGCTCTCATGATTGATTGTAACTCACTAGACTTTTGTGCTTTAGCTAATGGAGATACATATTCAATTTCTACATCTTTACCTGATAAAAATTCTGGAGCTTGTCTGAATAAATTCTTTCTTAATATGATTGAGAAAGTTCTATCAATTAATGGTTTTAATAATTCAGATTGTAGTCTACCTAATACTGGACCAAGTAATCTCATCTTCTCTTCGTTTCTTTGTATTACTTCTGTTGCTGTCATCTGTGGACCATTCTGCATCATTAATTGATTTACATAGAAAGCATTTCTAATTGAGTTTCTTCTTTGCTCTTCCATGTTTAAACCTAGTGGAGTGTTTGCTCCAATGTTTAATGGTTCAATTCTATCTCTAGTTCCTGCTCTGTAAAAATTTAAACCACCGGGGATAGTTCTTACCGGCAACATAAATCCATCATCTGGAACTAATAAAGGTGGATCAACTTGTTTCTGTGCAGACTTGATTGTAGTCTTTGACATTTCATTTAACATTTTAACATCAGGCAATGCTGTCATTGCTGGAGATCTACCATAGATTTCATGTGATGCTTTTAAGTATCTTGGTACTACAAATGGAAACTCTTTAAATCCAGATACAGATAATTCATCACCAGACTCTGCATCTAAATAAATAGATTCAAATGGCATATTAATTTTATCTTGTTTCTTTGGATTAAAATCAGATCTTGGATAAACAGCATGAAGTATTTCTACTTCTTCGTATGGATCTTTTTTTGCTTTGGTTGCAATGTTAATTGATATGTCGCCAAACTTTTGTATTGCTGCTCTTGCAGATATATGAAACTTTCTAAATACTGTATCGATTCTGCCTTTATCATTTTCAGCAATAAAGATTTCGTTAATGTGTCTTGTAGAAAATTTTAAAACATCTTCATCATCTTCTTCGATAAACATTGCTGCCGTACCAAAAGTAATTAGATCATGATACAGTTCAAAAATTTCTTGTTGGAAGTTTGATTTATTAAATGCTGCATACATTGTTTCTGTTGCAGACTCTAACCATTCTTTTGCCTCATCCTCATTCTCCATATCATCTTGTTTAAATCTTAAAGAGAACCATGGTGTAGATGGATTAGTTAACATACCATGTAGTGATGCTGCTAATAGTTCTACTGATTGTAATGGTGAACCATCAAAAATAAGTTCTGTTCTTTTGTCACCTTTAGATCTTGTTTTAGTTACATCAGCTTTTCTTGGTTGCATATAGTCTGCAACTTCTTGCCAATGACTTTCCCAATTTTGTCTTTGCGATTTTAATCTGTCAAATCGTTTTAATAAATTTTTTGCTTTATCTGTTTGCGCCATTATGCTCTACCTAATAAACTTGGTTTACCTAAAGTCAAGTCACCAGTTACACCAGTAGACCTTGTTATGATTGTTGATGATCTTCCTTTAGCTAAAGTTTTTCTTTTTCTTATTTCGATTGGATCTTCTGCTTTTGTTGCTTCGCTTTGAGAAATTTCTGCAGTAGTAGGTGCAACTACTGTTGGAGCTTGAACAACTACACCAGAAGTATTCATACCATCGCCACCACCATTATTGTTATTATTATTATTATTACCTTTGCTTTTACCTTTTGAATCTAAATTACCTTGATAATCTGAATTACCCATTAAAGAATCATTTGCTTTTTTATCTTTAGTCTTTTGTGTGTTTTCCCAACCTTCATCTGATCCACCGCCACTAGCTCCATTAGAACCCATAATTATTTTCCAAATGTTAAAGAAGATTTAGTTTCAGATTTTAATTCTGATTTAACTTCTGACTTAACTTCTTGATTGATACCCACACCATTATCTAAATCATCCATGTTGCTAACAACTTTTTTTGCAGCAGGTTTCTTTTTTGTAAATACTTTTTTAATTTTATCTAACATATTATTCTCCTAATAAAGTTTTAAGTTTAGATTCTTCATCTTCCTGCACACCCAATGGTCCAGTAAGGATTGTAGACTTTCTACCTTTTCTTTTTCTTTCAATAGCATCTTGTTCAGCTTTTATTCTTGCTTTTTCTTCAGCAGATAATTCTGCGCTTGGCGGCTCTGGTGGCGGAGCAACAGGTGGCAAAGGCGGCATTTTTGGTTTAAATATTGATCCCATAATTAAATAATCCTATAATTATTATCTGCTACACTTTGTGGCGCAGTTTGTCTAGTATTTAATTCTTGTAGTCCAACAGCTAGATACCTCATTGCATCACAAGCATGTGAACTCCAATCATGTACAGGTTTCGATCTGAACATTCTATTTTTGTCGATGTACTTCCTATGGTAATGTCTTAACGCATCTACGAGACTTTTGCAATGGTCAGTATCAATCCAACATCTAGGCAATAGCATTGTTACTGCATGAATACCTTCTTCTATTGGTAGCTTCGGCACTACTTTAAACCGCACACCTAATTGATAGGCTATCTCTCTTCTAGTCTTACCATTACCAAACTCTTGCACATCTATATCATGCGGAGCATAATGTTCCTTGTATATATAAGGTTTTTCATTAAGCATCTGTATGTAGTGTGGTAATCCATGACCTCTTTCTTCATGGTAATCTATAATCTGTATTGCTGTTCCTTTTTGTTGAAAAAATATAATACTACTGTGGTCGGCTACTCCGAGATCCCATGCAGTGGAGACAGGCAAGGAAGGATCATAGGGAACTCTAGCTATCTGGTTCTTATCATCTATCTTTGCAATCTCATCGCCATATATTGCACCTTCAATGTTTGCAATCCAATCACACTCAAACTCTTGTAGGTATTTCTTTTCACCCATAACTTCTTTTGCTTTAACAAGTTCTTCTTCATCAACTATCTTTGTCTGACTTGCTTTTGCTTTATAGTTAAACCAATCTTCTGCGCCATTTGCGTGTTGGTATAGATCATAGAAGTTATTGTTCATTCCTGCTGGTGTACCAATAAATACACAATAACCTTTTCTATCTGATAGAGCTGGTCTAATTATTTCTGGAAATAGTTTTTCATTTACATTTGCGTACTCATCTATAACGCATCCGTCTAGGTATATACCTCTTAAGCCATCGCAGTTCTCTGAACCTAGTAATGTTATTCTACTGCCATTTGGCAGATCTACTCTTAACTCTGTTTCATTAAACTTTGTTGCTGGGATTTTTGCGGTAAACTGTTTTACATAATCCCATGCTATTGCTTTAGCCTGTTTAAAGGTTGGTGCAATGTAGGCAAACCTAGGATTCTTCTCTTTGGTCAGCAATGCTGACTTAATTAAATGGTTGATCATACATACTGTCTTGCCAAACCTTCGGTGGCAGACCAGCACACTCCATCTATATCTTGAGATTTGCTGGTGTAAATAGTTCTGATGTTTTCTTGGTGTGTAAGGTATTTTAATATTCATTAGTGTATCATCTTTGATTTACCATTATGTTCTAGTGGTAGGTAGTCTATACCTAGTGTTACCATAACATAGTTAACAAATAGTTGAGCAGAGTGGTTGTTGGGTATACCAATAAACTTAATAGTTACTGCATTAGTCTTTTCATCAACATAAGCAATACAATCTAGATCTTCTGCATGTAGGTAATCCATATACCATATCTAGCTAATTTAGAATTGTTTTAAAGTAAAAAATAAAATATGGCAAAACATTGAATAAAATGGTGCAGGGTTGTTTGTGGGGGTGTCTGTGTATGGGTGTGGAAATTATCCATGTATATATATATAATAAACCTACCGCACAATCTGGGGTATATGGGGGGTCAAGTTCTACAAAATACAGAGATTTTTACTAATGATAATAAAAGATTAACACTAGTAATTCCTATAACTATTAATTATCGGAAATATATAGGTCAGTATTGTTGCCGTTTGTTATATCGCATAAAATAAAAATGCGCCTGTTAATATATGAATAGTGTCTTTAAACAATATCCCTCAATCTATTTAGAACCATTATAAACTATAACCTGCGTCATTATGTCATCTATTTATTTATAATTAATTTGATAGCTTTTATTTAAACAACAAAAGGGAAACAATGAAACAATTAGCAATCTTTATTCCATTATTGATTATTTCAATAATTGGTTTTGTAATAAGTTCTATAAGTAATGATCATCTTTTAATTACTTTAAGTTGGATCAGTTCAATAGGATTTTTTCTATTAATATTATTAAATGTATTAACTAACTTTTTAAATAACTAACATGATTAAAAAAATATTAGATATATTAGATTATATTTTATTTGGTGCGCTTATGCTGTATTTTTTCTGCGGTGGTTTTAAATATACAATAGACTATTTAGCTGCGACAATTTGACCAATAGAAAGCAATCAACAAATAAATTAACTTAATTAAAAAACAACAAAGAGAGGAAACAATGACTACATATAAATCAGCATACAAAACAACAACATTTGTTGAGGATAAAAAAATAAATGTTGTACACCATGCAACAAAGATTATTGAGCATGATGTAGAGAATAACACTATTAAACTTAATAATGGTGGTTGGTATTCTAAAACAACAAAGGATAGAATGCACTCTTATTTAATTGAGAATGCAAATTATAGACTATATCAAAAAAAAGGTAATTGGTTTTTAGATCAAGTAGATAAATCAAATGACTACAAAACTATTAAAACAATACCTTATGAAAACAATATGATATTGAGGGTTCAGTAATGATATATAAAAAATGGAAAGATGTATATTTAAACATCATACAGAAAGCAAGTGACCGGTTAGGTTTCGATGCTTCGGATCTTAATCCGTGGTTCTATACTATATACGATCACCTTCATAGGTCCAATGCAGACAGCTTGAGAGAGTTTAAAAGAAAACTTAAAGAGGTGCGACACAATGCCAATAGAAATTAAAGTTTTATTATTGTACGGATTAGTTTTTATGGTCCACGAATTAATAAAGAAAGCGAGGAAAAAATGAAGATAATGCAAGAAGTTTATTGGAGTTTAGACGATGATAATAAAATTGTAATAGACAAGGAAGAAATAGAAAGAGAGTTTCGTATAAAACTTGAGTCTATAATTGAAGAAAAAACAGGTTGTGAAGAAGAAGAAATGGATGAAGAAATAATAGGAAACGAGGAATAAATGAAGTTTAATGAATTAGAAAAAAAATATAGATTATTAGCTAAATATAATCTTGATGATAAATATCCTCAATATTTTGGAGAGGATAAAAATTATCAAGATAAATATTTTATTAATGAAACTGATAAAGATGTTTATAATTGGTGTGAAAATGAAAATGAAACACCAATTAGATTTAATCAAAGTGGAGAAATAAAAAAAGAAAGCGAGTAATAAATGACAGATCAAACTAAAGATGAGATAAGAATGGTCCAAGAAATAAACAAAGCTAAAACATACGAACACAAAAAAAGTGAGAACCAAAAGAGACATGAGTTGTTTATCAATGCTAGATCTAAAATGGATAAGATCGCAAACGCATACAACAAAGCAACTAATGAAGAGTTTAAAAAACTTTATAAAGAAAAATGGTTTAAGCTGGTGAAACAATATGCAAATAAACTTTAAAGAATATTTTAAAGAGGATGATTTATTATCAGGTAATGTATTAAGATTAATAAATGAGACTCAAAAAAATATAAATGACAACAACAATAACAAGAAAGTAAAAGAGGTAAAAAATGTTAAGCAAGTATCAAGCATGGCTACAAACTTCAAAGCCTAATGAATCATTAACTTATCATCAAGGCTATTTAGCTAGAGATAGGTTTTATAACAACACAACAAGAGACATTGCTAATCTATTCATGAGATCAGCAGAGAATAATATTGTTGTATTGTTTCAAAAAAGATTGACGCATGGATCTGTTAATAAAGATCCTGTGTTTCAATACATGGCAAAAAAAGTGTAACAATAACAAGGAGAAAGGGAACTAAATGCCAAAGAAAAATAAAACATGGAATGATGCAGTTGACCAAGTGTCTGAAGCACCAGCAGTATATGTATTTCATAATACATTGTTTAATTTTAATATGTTTATCAGTGCACACGATGCTGAAGAAGCTATGGAAAAATTTGATCAATGTTGCATGGCACATAGAGAGCAATGGAAAGTTATGGTAGAGATAGGAATACAACCAACACAAAATTAATCTTTATTATCAGGGGGTATATCAGTTATATCCCCTGATACATCAATCATATTATCCGTATTATCTTCCCAACTAATAGTCATTTTAGAATCTATATTTTGTTTGATAGGTTTGTTATCAGAATAAAGATCAGTTAATTTATTAGCAAGAAATGTAATGAACTTTGTTTTTTCCCTGATCCAAAGAATGGCATTAGGATTTTCTACTTCCTGATACTTAAAGACTTGCAGCAACTTATCAATTAAAGTTTGAACTCCATACTTTCTAGCCTCTGTTATTCTTATCTCTAGCTCTGGATTTTTTTTTAAGTACGCATAAAACTTCATCAAGCTGAATGGATAGGCTTTTTGATCTTCCAGAATTTCGGTAAGGGTTTTTCCATTTGCTAGTGCATCGCATATTATATCTGCTTGGTTGGTTGTTATCAATTCTTGGTTTGATTTTTTCGTAGTAATATTCTTTGAGTTGTTCGTTGTCATAATTTTTAAATTGTATTAACTTTGATAGTTGTTTGATCCTAGTTTCATGTGTGTAGTTTTCCTTTTTAAATCCCTTAACATTTTGATAGCCATGATACTTACACTTGTATGTATTATTTGCAAGTAGATAACCCTTCATTTTACAAGGGATCTTTTTACCTACCCTTAATCCGGCTCGAGTAAAGCCTTGACAAAATACTTTTCGCATGGGTCGACCCGGCATTATAACCTCAACAATTTATCTTTTAATTTCATGGCTAAAAGAAACTTACCTTTCATTCTACATTTTAAGATAAGATCTTTTAACCTGTATATTAACATGGTTCTACTTACTTGTTTTCCCATGGCTTGATCCCATTCCTTTTATTATATTCTACCTTTTCTCTATACCTTGGATTAGATTGCTTTTTTATTCTGGACAATGCCGATAGAATCTTATCACTATTCACATAGGTTGCTTTACTTTCCTGTTCCTTATCCTGTTTTCTTTGTAGTGCTTGTTTACAATAATAAACATTAATAGTTTCTGCTTTAAGTTCTTCAGTAGGTAGCTTTGATAACTCATCTAATATCTTCTCGGTATCCCCTGCAAAACTTCTAATTATTTTACCTATATTATTAATGTATATTGTTTCTTCTAATGTAGCCGTAAAACGGCTATCTTGTGTAGGTTTAACGGCTATCTGGGAGTTTGAGATAGTCGTATTATGGCTATCATAAGTCTTTTCAGCTCTCAAAAATGTCTCATTAACAAGATAAGTTTTACCAGATCTACCCCTCACAGACTTAACAATATTTAATTTATTTAAAGTTTCCAAACAGGATTTGATAGTGGTCCGGCATAAACCTGTGTCTTTATGGATTGTCTCATGCCTTAATTGTGCCTTATATCCATTCTTTTTCCAAGCATATTTCATTACAGATAAGAATACATTTAAACAATGAGACTTCCTTTCCCCATCTATTAAGTCTAAATGGTGGTACATCTTATAGGTTATGTGTAAAAATCCTCTACTTACATTCATTATTTATCCTTTCGTTTACTAGATTTACATTTTAATTTGTGGTGGTCGTGCAAGGAGCGCAGAACTATGACCCATTGATCCTCACTCATCAGCTGAAATTCTGTCCTAGAGCTCCGTATACGCTTGATACGGAAGGTTAGGCTACTTGGTGTCAATTCCTTATAGAATACTAAAAAGCAGGGTATATTTAGGCGACTAGCGATGATCTTTGAGAGGGTTGTACTCTTAAATTGCTGACCCTTGTCATAACAAGTCTCAATTATAGCAAGAGGCTCATAACAATAGGCGCAACATTCAACAGAATCAACATCAATATAGCTTATACCATTATACTTTCTGTGCCAATCAGAATATAACCCATTACTAAAAGCATATACATTTCTAGCCATAACTATTTATTTTTTAACAATAATATTTCGTTATCTTTCTGTTCAATTTCTAATTCTAAAGACTTAATAATACTAGATTGTTTTTCTATAAATCTTTTGTGCCTTTTAATTTCATTCTTACAATCTTTTAACTTATCATTACACTCAACCTCATCGAAGATACCTGTATAAGTCATATCATTTCTCGTAAAATATTTTTTTAACTACTGATCTTGGATAAGCTGTGATGTTTCCAATAGATAACTTTCCATTCTCATCAAAAGAAAATGACGCAAAAATTTTAACAACCTTACTATCTCTTGAGTAAAGATAACCAACATCTTCACACCAACTATAACTAAAATTATCTACATCAGATAGATCATCATACCACTGACTAGAGGTGCAAATATCCACCCAAACTATACGGATTTTCTTGTAAGGTAATTTATATTTTGGTTTTTCTTTCATTTTCCTTCCGTTATATACATAAAATAAGCATTGACAATAGCCAAAAACATCACTATTACCAATAAAAAAACATGGAAAAAAACAAAATAGAAAAAGCATTCTCAATATTTAATGGCGGTGAAGGATTAGATCATTGGTCTTACTCATCAACATCAACACCCTTTGCAAAAAATTTATTAGGTTATACTTTCCCTCAAGAAGTTAGAAGGAAGTTTCCATTTAGATACAAAGCAAACTTTGGCAACCTAGTTAACAATGTGGTCCAGAGAAATATTGCAAATGTAATTTACAAAACTAAAACAATTAAAGAAACAGAATGGGATCGAGATATAAAAGTTTGTTTCGATAATGAATTAGAAATTATAAATCAGAACCCACCTGTCGATGCAAAAGATAAGTATGGCAGAGAAGCGATGATTAGATTTGCTATGGATTGTATACCTATCACAAAGAAAGTTGTTAAAGAAATAGTGCGCAATGAAAAATTAGTTTGCGAAAGATATGTTGAGCTAAAAGAATTTGATATGATCAAACATATTCTGGGTCGTATTGATTATGAAACTAAAACAAAATTTATAGAACTAAAAACTAAACCACCTAATTTAAGGAAGGTTAAAGGTAAAGAAGAGTGGAACATGATCACTCAAGATCTACCAACTGAACCTACGATTGAAAATCTTACACAGACTTCGTTCTACTACATGGCAACAAAAAAAATACCACACTTGGTATATGTTAATGACAAAGATTATATTATCTTTGATCAAAGCCATGAGTTGATGAAGGAAGATCATCTAAAGCATCTTTATTATCTTATGATAGATAAAATTCTAACATGGGAAAAAATGATTATGTTTGCTGAAGGTAATATCAATAGGTTAGCCAACATGATAGAGCCACCAGATCTTAATCATTTCTTTTACTATAAAGATTTGGCAGATGAACAAGTACAACTAATAAATAAACTATGGGGTATCAAACTATGACAAATGACAACATGAATGTATGGGATAAGTTAAGTAAAACAAATCCAGATCATACAAAAAAAGTACCAAGCAGCTATGGTAAACAAATAACAACCATTGATGCAATGCAACAAATAAAAAATATGACCGAAGCCTTTGGTCCAGTGGGTAAAGGTTGGTCGTATCAAGTAAAGTATAATCACACAGACAAAATAGTTTTTGCTGAAGTATCTATCCAATATTTTATGGATAATAAATGGTATGGCTATGGTCCAGTGTGTTCTTTAGCACCACTAGGTAAAAAGAATGGTGGGTTGGATGATGAAGCACCAAAGAAAGCGATGACCGATGCGTTAACAAAAGCATTTAGTCATCTAGGTTTAAATGCAGATGTCTTTCTAGGTAAGTTCGATAACAATAAGTATGTTCAAGAACTAAAAAAAGAATTTGCACAAAAAAGTTCGGTGGTTCAGTTCCCACAAAAACAAAATTCTGCGGAGCAATCTGCAGAACCTACCTACCTTGATGATGAGGTAGATGTAGAAGAGATCATTAACAGGATCAAGCAAACTAAAACTGATAAACAATTTCAATCAGTTAAGAGTCAAGTTAGATCAGTTGTTAATCATCTTAAAACTAATAACTTCAAAGCCTACGAACAGATAAGAGATATAAGTCGTGAGCATGAAGTCAACCTAACAAATAATCAACGAGAGTTGATATAACCAAGGAGTAAATATGTCTGAACAATCAGAAAAAATATACATTAACTTAACCAAGAATAAAGATTGGAAATCTCCAGCAGATAAACTTCCTGTCTATGTTGGTCCAAAAAATATGAAGCATCCAGATAAAAACTGGACCATTGGAGTTAACATTAATGGTAAGTGGTATAACCAAGCTGCGTTCCCATCTAAAGATCAAGATGGTAATGTCAAGGAAGGTGAATTGACAGTAATTTTAACACCGAGTGGAGCAGGAGCAAATAAAAATGCCTTTGCAAAACCAAGTGAAGGTGCTAATAACGAATATACCTTCTAATTAATTAGAATGTATCAAGCAGGGTGGGGTTTTTTCCCTTTCCGTTTTCCCCACCTTGCCTTAAAAAAGGATTTAATATGGCAGACAATATAAAAGAACCAACACACTACATAGCAAATAAGATTGAACCTATTGACTTTATAATTCAGAATGAATTTGATTTTTGTGAAGGCAATGTAATTAAATATATTTCTAGATACAAAAGAAAAAATGGTATCGAAGATTTAAAAAAAGCTAAACAGTATATAGATTTTTTGATTAAAAAAGAAGTTGAAAAAACTAAAAAAGTATGACAAAATTTAAAAGAATTATTAATGGTGAGTGTCATTTTACAATGATCGAAACCTTTGATGATGTAAAGAAAGCTGCAAACAACTCGAACAGAGGAGAGTTTGTAGAATGTAAGATTGATAATTTAAGATTCGATTTTACAACAGTAACAAAGGAGCATGATGGAACAAATCCGAATGCGTCTGCAGAAGCTAAAGGATCTTCAAGAGAAGAAACATCAGAAGTATCTGGAAGCAAAAGTGAAAGTAAATAAGTATCAACAAGATTCTTTTAATTTACTTTGGCGGATAGAGCAGACACAAGAAGAGTTAATGAGAGCAGAATAACTTATTAACTTAATGGTTGAAAAAAAACAAAGAAAACTGTAGGGGATCTATGACTATAAATGTAAGTCAACATTACAATAAGCACATAAAAAAACTAAATCAAAATCACTTTATCTATAAAGTTAAGAAAGCATTTTACCTTCTTACGAGCCAAGAAGAAAGATTATATGAGGTAGGGTTCTCGGAAGGATTTCTGTACGCAGCAGAACTAATGCAAAAAAAACCTATACTTGATAGTAATGATAAGAAACAAATCAATATCAAATATAAAAAAGCAAACATAGAAGTTGTTTCTAAACTTGTAGATAAAGTGTGTGAAAGATACACCGTAAGTAAGCATGATGTATTTAGTAAAGGTAGAACTACAGATGTAGTTAGAGCAAGAAGTATTGTCTATAATCTTTTACATGAAGAATACAATGTAAGTATATCTTCAATGGCTAGAGTATTTGATCAAGATCATACAACAGTAATCAACTCTCTTAAAAATAAAAAAGAAAAGAGAAGATACTGGAATCAAGGTAATACTATTTGGGATGAGTTTGAAGAGTTAAGAAGAATTACTTTTTAAATCCAGACTTCATATTCTTATAAGCCTTTGAAGATATAGTAGATTTCTTTTTACTTCTTGAAGTACCAGCTTTTTTTCTTTTGTTTATATTATAATACAAACCTTTTTTAGCTGTCTTACCAGTAGCTGTTTTGTGATAACCTTTTTTCATTAGTGTTCTCCTGTTGTTGTTTTACTTTTAACTCACAATAGTTGTCAAAGCAAGAACCATCTTTACCATCATGGCAAAAGTATTGTTTCTTTGCTGTGATAATCCAACCACCTTCATCACTCATTAATTGTCTGTTGCATTCTTGACAGTAGCCACAGATTAATGATTGAACTTTTTTTTTCTTCCAACCTTTTTTTTTCATTAACAGTTCCAAGCTCTCAAGGATTTATTTATTCTTGAGTTAGGATCTCTTGCAGTTTTAGCTGAAGTTAATTTTTTCTTCATCCCTTTCATCCTCGCACAGAAACTAGCTCTTCGTTTGTTGCCTACTTTTTTACTTGGTGCTTTTAAATTTCCACCAGTAGCTCTGTTGTATGATCTTCTACCTTTAGCATTCAATCCACCTTTAGGATTCTTTCCTGCTTTTCTCTGCCATGCTGCTGTCTTTGCCATAGTTTATTCCAATATTAATTTTTTAATTGATTTACTTCCGTCAATGTTTTCTTCTAATTCTGCTTTAGATTTTATACATTGATACTCAACATTATCATCTATCTTTCTTGATGCAACCCTCTTACCTTTCAAGCACTCACTCATAGATGCTTGTATTCTATGTTCTTTGATCTCGTTATTTACTATCATCAACAATGCTACTACACTTTCTAACATTAGTGACCACTACCATTTCTAATTAATTTTTCTACATCTTCTTGTAGTTTTCTTACTTGTTCTTTAAGAAATTCTATATTAACTTTGTTAGTCATATTTTGTTCTTGGTTTTCAATTAATTTTTCTACATCTTTAAACACAGATTCAAGCAACATATACTGCTCTTGGTCTGTGGGTACTTGTTGACTTTTTTTTAACAAATCATTTTCAAATAATTCTCTTGATGTTTCTAATGAAGTTAATCTAGCGGTTACTTCTGTATATGCAAAGACACCCATAGCAACAGCAACAACAATACCAACCATATTTTTAATTGGCATAGCAACAGATGTGTTCTCACTTACTTTCATTTTTTTATTTCATTCTCAAAAGTTATATCAGTTCCATGATCTTTTTCTTTTTGATATGTTCTTTTAGAATTTTTCTTTTTCTTTTTTGGTTTTATTGTGAACATATCATCTACCCAAGCGCACCACTTATCTAATGTTCCAAATATTAAATAACAAAATTTATCTATCATACTACCTACCTTGTCTATGATATTTCTTATAGCTTCTCTTCTCTGATTTGTTAAGTTTTTTTTTGTGCCTTCTAGGTCTTTTAGGTGGCTTATCTCTAGGTACAAAATGTACAAATTTAATACGAGCCATTATCTTTTCTTTTTATATTTCTTTTTCTTCCTCTTCTTACCTGTTTGTTGTGCAAGAAGTGTAGGTTTTTTTCTACTATATTGTGATACCATCATGGTAGGTGCTTGATTACTCATTACTTCCTCTTAATTAAATCTGTTGCTTTAAGACCATAGACACTTGCGATGACCCCTACAAAAATTGATTGATACCAAAATGGTAGGTTAGAAAAGTATTCAAAGAAGAGCTGCATCTTTTCCATGTGTTCCGGATTGTCTGACCATACCGCAAATCCTAACATTACGATTGGCACAGAGAGTAAAATTAAAATGAACTCATCTTTCCAATCCGAGTTTCTACTCTCTAACAATTTACCTTGATACTCTGCTTCACCATTTGCCATCTTTTCTGCATGGTGCATTTGAGCATCTGCCATTAGCATTTTAGTTCTCTGTTTGTTTTTATATATATGACTACCAGCTTGTACTGCTAGTTTAATAGCACTTAACCACATTATATTATATCCTTTGCCTTACCTAATATTGGCTTGTATTTTGTTCTGCCTTCAGATCTATAAGCATGAAGGAATTGTTTTCTTGGTTTATCAGATATACTACAGTGTACCCATCCAGAGTTAGGTTCTCCAGAAGTATAGTATTCTAAAATTAATTGATCCCATTCTAAATTTTTATGAATCCAATCTACAAGATCTGCATTATCAGTTCCTACAACTTCGAAGTCTGCGGCTTCAGCTTTTGCGTGTTGACTATTAGCTGAACTACCAATGGCTTCGCAAAGAAGTGGAGATCTAAATCCAGAAGTTACCTTAACTCTACCGAAGTGATCTCTAACTGGTTGTAATATTTTTTCACAAAGTTCTTTTAGTTTTTCTATTTGATCTGCGTTAGGATTGTTATCAATACCTTTTCTTACAGCAGTATCTGATTTAATTAATTCTTGTAGTGTAAAGTTTCTTGAAAGTTTCATTCGTATATTATCCTCACATTAAGTTTCTTTTGTTCTTTAGTTCTTCCTCTATTAATAAAAGATCCTTTCCTATTTCTTTTGTACCCATCAGCAGGAATAGTTTTTGATTCATTCTTTCTATAATTTTTAGCTTTAACATCATAGGCAGTATACTCACCTGTAGACATATTTAAAGTAACAATATCTACTGGACCAAGACCACCAACAGGGGTAAATACAATAATATTGGGATCTTTTGCAAGTCTTAATTGAGCTTGAAGTTCTGTAGTTAAACCAACTACAGCAGATTTTCTTCTGTTAGCCATTATATTTAATAAAGCTTATCAATGATGCTATCGCACCACCAATGAGTAATAAAACTCTGAAGCCACCCTTGCTTTTATTTACATCAGCTCTTATTTCTTTTATATCTTTTCTCATTTCATCAATAGCTTTGAATAAAGTTTTCATTCTTTCAGCGCAAACCTTTTCATGATACGAGATACGAATAGAATTGTTATCTTCTATAGCAGACTTCAATGATTTCTTTTTAACTAATCTCATCTTGTCTCTCCAAGCAACCAAACTTAACATAAAGTTTTTCTTTATTAACTAACTTCTGATCCATTTGTTTTATTGTTGATCCAGCAATACTATAACCACCAATACCACACTCATAAAATGTGCCGAATTGTACTGATGCTTTCTGTGCAGTTTCGCAAGTTCCTGACAATGCAGAGCATATCTGTAGTATCAGAACAAATTTCATTATCTTGCAGTAGCTGGTATTGAAGAACTTACATTAGC
>Ga0208425_1000266_pt1 | contig 18234 bp, 18 predicted proteins | sample DEB08_DNA_4_FD_185496 | JGI IMG/M metagenome (GOLD analysis project Ga0208425, IMG submission 185496) | Aqueous microbial communities from the Delaware River and Bay under freshwater to marine salinity gradient to study organic matter... | ecosystem: Environmental > Aquatic > Marine > Coastal ...
TAACAAATATTTTATCTAATCCTTCTTGTTCAGCTTGTTCTTTTACCAAACCAGATCCTGGAACAACCATCGCATTTACATGTGATGATATTTTTTTATCTTTTAGAATTTTAGCTGCCTCTCTTAAATCCTCTATTCTGCCATTAGTGCAACTTCCAATAAATACCTTGTCTATTTTAATATCTTTAGCTGCCATATCTGGTTTTAAACCCATATATTTTAAAGCTCTTTCAATAGAATTCTTTTTGTCTTCATCACTTTCACTTTGAGGATTTGGAACCTTATCATCAATCGTAATTACATCTTGAGGGGATGTGCCCCAAGTAATCATTGGTAAAATTTCATTTGCATTTAAATTAAGTTCTTGATCAAAACTTGCATCCTCATCTGTCTTAAGAGTATTCCAATAATTTAAAGCCTTTTCCCAATTATCTCCTTTTGGAGACATAGGTTTTCCTTTTAGATAATTAAATATTTTTTCATCTGGAGCTATCAAACCTGCTCTTGCTCCACCTTCTATTGTCATGTTGCAAATAGTCATTCTCTGTTCAACACTTAACGATCTAATTAAATCGCCTGCATATTCTATAACTGAACCAGTTCCTCCTGCAGTTCCAATTTTTCCAATTATCTGAAGTATTACATCTTTTGATGTTACTCCTAGAGGTAATTGACCATTAACGTTTATTCTAAAATTTTTTGCTTTTTTTTGAACTAATGTTTGAGTTGCTAAAACATGTTCAACTTCTGAGGTTCCAATCCCAAACGCTAAAGAACCAAAGGCACCGTGTGTTGCTGTATGACTGTCACCACAAACTATTACTGTTCCTGGCTGAGTAAAACCTTGCTCCGGTCCAATTATATGAACTATACCTTGTCGTTTATCATCCATTCCAAAAAGTTGAACTCCAAATTCTGTACAGTTAGCTTCTAGAGTATCAACTTGTATTTTTGACTCTGCATCTGAAATTCCTTTTGTTCTATCTGTTGTAGGCACATTATGATCAGCTACAGCTAAAGTTAAATTGGGATGTCTAACTTTTCTATTTGAATTTCTTAAACCTTCAAAAGCTTGTGGACTTGTTACTTCATGAACTAAATGTCTATCAACAAACAACAAAGCTGTTCCATCATCTTGTTGATCAACCAGGTGATCATTCCAAATTTTATCGTAAAGAGTAGTGGACATTGAAAAAAAAATTATTTTTTTTCTGAAGGGCTTTCTGATTTTGGTTCTTCTTTTGAAGCCTCTGCTGCTGGAGCTTCTTCTTTAGGAGCTTCTGTTGCTGGTGCTGCTTCTACTGCTGGAGCTTCTTCTTTGGGAGCTTCTGTTGCTGGTGCAACATTTTCTTCTGTAACAGTTTCAGGTTTTACATCAACATCAATCCCAATTTTCTTTCTAATTTTTTCTGCAATTCTCGCTGATTTACCAGTTCTATCTCTTAAGTAGTAAAGTTTAGCTCTTCTTACTTTACCTGATCTAATTACTTTAATTGAGTCAATTAACGTTCCATATAATGGGAAAGTTCTTTCAACACCTTCTCCAAAAGAAATTTTTCTAACTGTAAAAGAAGAATTTAAGTCTCTATTTTTTTTAGCAATACAAACACCCTCAAAGTATTGAATTCTTTCTTTTTTACCTTCTGTAATTCTGACACCAACTTTAACAACATCTCCTGGATAAAAATCTGGAATTTTTTTCTCTGAAAGTATTTGTTTAACGTTATGTTGGTTTATTTCTTCAATTGTTTTCATATCAGTATTTATCAAGTTAATTCTTCTTATATTTTTGCCATAAATCTGGTCTTCGGACGCGTGTTATAGCCTCAGATTGAGATAAACGCCAGTCTTTAATTTTACTGTGATCACCTGATAAAAGCACCTCTGGAACTGATTTTTCCTCCCAAATTTGAGGTTTTGTGTATTGTGGATACTCTAATAACCCATTTTCAAAACTCTCATCTACTCTAGAATTTTCATTACCTAAAACTCCAGGCAAAAGTCTAAGTATACTATCTATTACAACAAAGGCTGCTGTTTCACCTCCTGACAAAATATAGTCTCCAATACTTATTTCCTCTATATTTCGAGTAGTTAATACTCTTTCATCTACACCTTCGAAATGTCCACAAATGAAAGATACTGATTTTTCATTTGATAATTGTTTTGCGTAAGTTTGATCAAATTTTTTACCTTTAGGTGATAAATAAATTACTTTCTCACCTTCAATTATATTTTGATCTAAAGACTTTGCTAGGACATCTGCTTTTAAAAGCATTCCAGAGCCACCTCCATAAGGAGTATCGTCAACTGTTTTATGTTTATCTTCAGCTGCATCTCTAATGTTTACAATATTTAAGTTCCATAATTTTTTAGATAAAGCTTTTCCATATAGGCCTTTTGATAAAGGCCCAGGAAAAACTTCTGGATAAAGTGTAAACACTTGTGCTTGCCACATAAATAATCGCTAAATTATTTTTGTTCCTCTTTAGGAGCCTCTGCTGCTGGTGCCGCTTCTGCTGCTGGAGCTTCTTCTTTAGGAGCCTCTGCTGCTGGTGCCGCTTCTGCTGCTGGAGCTTCTTCTTTAGGAGCCTCTGCTGCTGGTGCCGCTTCTGCTGCTGGAGCTTTAGGAGCTGCTGGAGCTTCTTCACCTTCTTTTTTTCTCTCTTTTTTTGGAACAGCCTTTTTAGGATTATTACCATTTGCAGGCATTGGTATTAATTCATTTTCACCTAAAATTCTTGCAACTCTAGTAGTTGGTTGCGCACCTTGACCTAACCAATATTTAATTCTTTCAGCTTCAAGACCAACTCTCTCTTTTTTATCTTTAGGAAGAAGAGGATTAAAAAATCCAACTTTTTCAATAAATCTTCCATCTCTTGCAAATCGACTATCTGCTACAACAACTTTGTAAACAGGTCTTTTCTTTGTTCCACCTCTTGATAATCTTAGTTTTAACATTCTTTCTCCTTTTATTATTTTAATTGATTAAATAGCTCTGGCGGTATTCCTTTATCAGACATACCTTTCAGATTTCCTTTTGACATCTTTTTCATCATTTCAGACATCATTTTAAATTGCTTTAGCAATTTATTGATAGTGGCTGGATCTGTGCCAGAGCCATTAGCAATTCTTTTTTTTCTAGAACCATCAATAAGTTTTGGGTTCTCTCTTTCTTTTTTAGTCATCGACAAAATAATAGCTTCATTTTTGGTAATAATACTTTCATCAATTCCTGCGGAATCCATTTGTGATTTCATTTTTGAAACACCTGGCATAAAAGACATTATTCCTTCAATACCACCCATTTTTTTCATTTGTCTCAACTGAGTTAAATAATCTTGCATAGAAAATTGTCCCTTTTTTAAATTTTCTTCTGCTTTTTTTATATTCTCTTCACCTAAATCTTGTGCAGCTTTTTCTACAAGAGATACAATATCTCCCATTCCAAGAATTCTGTTTGCTATTCTGTCTGGATGAAACACTTCAAGATTGTCAATTTTTTCACCAATTCCTAAAAATTTAATAGGTACATCAGAAACATACTTCATACTAACAGCCGCACCACCTCTTGCATCACCGTCTGCTCTAGTTAAAATTATTCCTGATAGATTAACCGTATTTTTAAACTCTTTTGCCACAGATGCCGCAACTTGTCCTGTTAACGAGTCTGCAACTAAAAATGTCTCCGTAGGATTTATCACACTTTCAATTTGTTTAACTTCACTCATCATTTGTAAATCGATTTGAGTTCTTCCAGCAGTATCAAATAATATAATTTCTGCTCCATTTAGATTAGCTGCACTAATAGCTCTTTGACAAATATCAGTTGGTTGTTGGCCTTCAATAATGGGTAGTGTTAAGATATTATTTTGCTCTCCAAGAGATCTAAGTTGCTCTTGAGCTGCTGGTCTATAAATATCAAGACTAACCATCATCACTTTTTTTTTCTTATTGGTCTCTAAATATTTAGCTAATTTTGCAGTAGTAGTTGTTTTTCCTGAACCTTGTAATCCAACCAACATCATTGGAACTGGCGGTACAGCATTAAGGTTTATTTCATTATTTGATCCACCTAATAAATTAACTAATTCATCATAGACAATTTTTACAACCATATCCCCAGGAGAGGTTGATCTGATAATTTCTTGACCTAAAACTTTGGGTTTTACATTTTCAATAAAATCTTTAGCTACATCTAAGGTAACATCTGCCTCTAAAAGAGCCTGTCTAATACCTCTTAATCCTTCATCAACTTGAGCTTCATCAAGTGAAGGAGCTTTTTTTAAAGAAGAAAAGATTTCTTCGAATTTACTTGTTAAATTTTCAAACATATTTATTACGCACAGCAGTAATCGCACTAGTGGGCGAAGCCTCGCTGACTAGTGTCGATCTCTTTGTTTCCAAAGACACCGCAAAGTTAATGTTTTTGCGGAAACGGCAACAACCTATAATAGAGGTTCAAAAAGTCAATAAATAAGTTAAATATCTATATATGGATATTAAAGCTTTTAAAATGGATGGTTTAGGCAATGATTTTGTAATTATTGATCAACGATATCAAAATTATAATCTAACCAAAGATCAGATTATAAAAATATGTGATCGAAAATTTATTGGATGTGATCAATTAATATTTATTAAAAAAAGTGATGAGAAAGATGCTGGATTAGAATTCTATAATTCAGATGGAAGTGTTTCTGGTGCATGTGGAAATGGCACTAGATGTGTAGCTGATCTTTTATCAAAAGAAAAAAATGATAAAGAAATTATACTTTGGACCTCTTCAGGGGCACTAAAATCTCAAATTTTAGGTGATAATTTAGTAGAAACTGAAATTGGAGTTCCAAAAACTAACTGGAATGAAATTCCATTAAATCAAAATTTAGATACCAAAAACTTAAATATCAAAATTATTAACAAAAATAATATTGAGCATTTAGGTGGTACATCTGTCAATGTAGGAAATCCACATGTTGTTTTTTTTGTAGATAATATTGAAGACTATGATTTAAAAAAAATTGGACCAGAGATAGAAAATCATAAATATTTTCCAGAGAAATGTAATGTTACCCTTGCAAAAGTTATTAATAAAAAACTAATTAAAGTTAAAGTTTGGGAACGAGGAGCTGGTCTTACAAAAGCATGTGGAACTGCTGCATGTGCTACTGCTGTAGCGGCAAATATTAATGAACTAACTGATAAGACAACTGATATTGAGTTCGCACTTGGTAGATTATCAATATCAATTGATGAGAATAATAGTATTCATATGAAAGGACCTGTCTCAGATATTAAGAATATTGAGATTAATATTTAATGGGAATTTTTGATAAGTTTAAATCTGGTTTTAAGAAAAGTGCATCTGCTTTTACATCTGGTTTAAGAGACATAGTTGTAAAAAAAGAAATAGATGACAAAACATTAGATAGAATTGAAGAGTATTTAATTCAGTCTGATGTTGGGGTTGTTGCTGCTTCAGAAATAAAGGAAATAATCTCAGATAGTAAAATTGATCCAAAAAAAGACATTGCTGAGGAAATAAGCACTATCTTAAAAGAGTATATTATTTCTTTAATGAAACCTCTTGAAAATAATTCTTTTTTTCAAAAAAAAGAAAAAATTAACGCAACATTAGTATCCGGTGTTAATGGGGTTGGGAAAACAACAACCATTGGAAAAATTAGTAAAATTTTAAAGGCTAATGGAAATAAAGTTATGCTTGCTGCATCAGATACTTTTAGAGCTGCAGCTATTGAGCAATTAGAAAACTGGGCAAATAAAGTAGAGGTAGATATAACCAAATCTTCACAAGGTGCAGATCCAGCCTCCGTTGCATACAAAGCAATCGAAGAAGCAATTGCAAATAACTTCAATCAAGTTTTAATTGATACTGCTGGAAGATTACAAAATAAAAAAAATTTGATGGAGGAGTATAAAAAAATTGCAAATGTAACAAAAAAAATAGACCCTGAGGCTCCTCATGATGTGATTTTAATTTTAGATGCTACTTCAGGTCAAAATGTAATTAATCAAGTTGAAGAATTTAATAAAATTATTCCAATAACAGGTTTAATAATGACAAAGTTAGATGGTACAGCAAAGGGAGGGATTCTTTTGGCTGTTGCAAAAAAATATAAGCTTCCAATTATTGCTCTAGGCTTAGGAGAAAAAGAGGATGATCTTCAAATTTTTGAAGCAGAAAAATTTGCTGATGCTTTTACGCAAATTAATTGATTAAAGTGCTTGATATTAAAGGTTTGTAGAAGCTGCACTTATAATTTTCCTTAAAATTATCATGTCCACAATTTTTAGCTATAGATGAAATAATAAAGTCAAATTTTCCATTATTTGGATAAAGTTCTAATTTTTTTTCACTAATATCAAATTTAAAATTGGCATTTAAACTTTTAACAGCACTTATCATTACTAATGTTTTGTTATCTTTTAAAAGATAATAAGCAAAATCATCTGGAAAAACTGGAAAGTCATATTCTTCAAGAAAATATTTTGCTCTTTTAGGAAACCACTCATAAGAAATCAATGGATATGAAATTTTTTTTTCATAATCATATAGATAAAGATCTTTAGGGAAGTCATTTATGTAATTACTATTTTCCCCTCTTGCTAATATTGCCTTCTCCCTAGTTTTAAAATATAGAGCAAAATTTTCATTATGTGAGTTCATCTGATCTATATGAAATAAATCACCAATCAGAGATTTATTTTCTTCTGCTAAACCAAAATTTTTAAAAGATAGAAAAATAATAAATATTAATAATGTTTTTCTCACTTAATAAACTTAAAAAAAGAATTTGTACTATGTTTGTTTAGAATGTGGCTTAATTTAAACTTTTTATAAAAGCTTTTAACGCAAACAAAAGATTTTCATCATATTCCATCATGTGATCGTCAAATTTTGTAAAATGAGAATATTTTGGCTGATTGGCAATTTCATAAATTTTTTTACCCATCCAAAAAGGAACTATTTGATCAACTTCACCATGCATAATTAGAACTGGTATATTTATATTTTTGATTTTGTTTTGATTGTCATACTTATCTTTTAATAAAAGAGACACTGGAATATATGGATAAAAATTCTTTGCAGCTTCGACCATCGATGTAAAAGGTGTCTCTAGTATTAAACCAGCATAATTCTTATTTTGAGCTATCTCAGTTGCAACTCCAGTTCCAAGTGACTCACCATAGAGTATTATGTCTTTTTCTGTTAAACCTAATTTTTTAAGCCATAAAATTGTGCTATTTGCATCTATATAAAGTCCTTCTTCAGAAGGCTTTCCTTTGTTTCCACTAAAACCTCGCCAGGCTATTATTAAAAAATTAACATCCATATCTTTAAAGTGGTTCAATTTATGAATTCTATTTTCAAGTGTCCCAGCATTACCGTGAAAATAAACAATTGTTTTGAATTTTTTGAGATCTTTTTTATGAAACCAACCTAATAGGTTTATGTTATCTGAGGTTATAATCTTAACTTTTTCTACTTCAACTTCCATTCTGTCTCCAGAATAGTTATTTTCTAAAGGATGATACATTAAACTTCTTTGAAAAATAAAAAGTAAAATTAAGACCGAAACATAAATAGCAATTATTCCAATAATAAATTCCAAATATAAATTCCTACGTTTTAGTTTCATAATTTTTTTTAGCTAAATAAACACCAAAGAATACTAAAACAGTACCTAAATAATGAAAGGTCTCAAGCTTTTCATCAAAAAATATAAATCCATAGATGGCAGCATAAATTGTAAAAACATAAAGTGTAAAACCAGTTAGAGAAGCTCCCAAACTTTTTTGAGCCTGAGTATAAAGAGTAAATGCAATTATCCCTGGAGATATTGCAGCAAATAAAACCCATAAAAAAAATTGTGAATTAAATACAGTTCTTTGAACAACTACTTCTTCGATTATATAAAACGGTAATAAGCTTATTGCTCCAAAAAATGCAACTAGAGTAAATCTTTGAAAAATAGGCAATTGAGACTTCCAATAAAAAAGATAAATGGAATAAAGAGCCCAACCAATTGCTGCTGCTAACATCCACAAGTCACCTATTGTAAAATTTAGATTTAATAAAAGATTTAAATCACCTTTAATGATAATTGCAAAAACTCCAATTAAGCAAGAAACTAGGCCAATAATTTTGGTAAGGTTAATTTTTTCATTAAAAAATATTGCTGAAATCATAATTATAAAAATAGGTGATGAGGTATAGATAATACCCATATTAGTAACTGTTGTTGTTTCTCCTGCTAAAAAAGGAAATGCTCCACAAACACCACACCCCATTGCACCTAGAAAGAAAAGTTTCTTAAATTCTTTTTTTATTATTTTTGAATTATTAATTAATAATGAATAAGTAAAAGGTAAAAGCAATAGAACAACTACAGTCCATCTCCAGAATGCTAGTGAAATTGGAGGCACATATTCAACACCACCTCTTGCAACTATTAAATTAGATGCCATAAAAATAGGCTGAATAAATAAAAGTGAAAAAGCTAAAAAATTATTTTTTTTGTTAGACAATTTTTACTATTTTAAACTATTTTCTATCAAAGAAAGCTTCATAAACCATCATGAAGATTGCAATAGCCATTAAAATATATACTGGCAATACATCAAAAAAACCTATCATTGTAGATCGAGTTAGCGTTGTTGCTAACCCAATTAAGAATGATGCTGCAAGTATTGAGCCTAGTAATGTTGTAAATTTTTGCATTTATTTATTACATTCCTTTTCTAACCAATTAGCAACACCTAAAAATCTTTGATCATCATATCGGGCTCCTACAAGCTGTACTCCTAACGGCATATTGTTTTCACCTTGTAATAATGGCAATGAAATACAAGGGGTACCAAGATATGACCAAACTTTATTAAATTCTGCTGTTCCAGTGCTTTTCAAGCCTTTAGGAGCAACACCTGGACTAGACGGTGTTAAAACACCATGATAATCCTCAAACACTTCCTGATATGAGTCGTAACTTCTTTTCATAAAATCTATGGCTTCAGCATATTCTTTTGCTGAATGCTTATTACCTTTTGCAATTGCATCTTGCATATATTTAGATAATTTTTTTTTATATTTCTTGTAATAGAGACTAAAATTATTTGCTAAATCAGTTTCATGGATGATCTGATGATATTTATGAATATCTTTAAAGTATGAAGGTGTATCAAAAACTTCAATATTCTTTTTGAAAGATTTTATAAAATATTCAAACGCTTGTTTCGATTTTTTATCAATTAATTTCCAATGTTCTGTTTTGTAAAATATAAATTTTGGTTCAAACAAAGGTCCTTTTTTTGTTTCATTCAACATTTCATCACTAGAATAATAAATGGTTGCTTTGTCATGATTATCTTTTTTAATCAGAACTTTTGCAAGTAAGGCAACATCCTCGACTGATCTACCAAATACTCCGATATGATCTAATTTCTCTGATGTTTTTAAAACTCCATTTCTTGAAATTAATCCATATGATGGCTTGTAGCCTACCACTCCACAATAAGATGCAGGTCTAATAACTGATCCTCCAGTTTGTGAACCAATTGATAATGGAGCCATAAATGATGCAACTGATGCAGCTGATCCACTTGAGGAACCACCAGGAGTTCTTGAATGATCATGAGGGTTTGTAGTTTTTGAAGGACCAAGATAAGCAAGTTCAGAAGTTGCTGTTTTGCCCATAACAATTGCTCCCGCAGATAGAAGTAGGTCAACTATTTCGGCATTTTGAGAATAGGATTTACCTTTTCTAATTGGTGTTCCACATTCAGTTGGCATATCAACTGTCCCGATAATATCTTTTAAAGCAATAGGTATACCGTGTAATGGACCTGTTGGCTTACCTGATCTTCTATGTTGATCGGCTTCCTCAGCTTTTTCAAGTAAAAGCTTTTTATCGAAATGAGCCCATGCTTTTACATCTTTTTCAAATTTATTTATTCTTTCAATATATTTCTGACAAACTTCTACTGAAGTTAGTTGAGCATCTTTTATTTTGGAGACAATCTCTTCAACCTTAAGCGAAAATATATCTGTCATTTTTATATCTAGTCTGCAAATAATGTTTCAGGTAACCACAATGCAATTCCAGGAAACATATACATTAAGAACATCGCAAAAATTACAATACCTAAAAATGGCATTATACCTCTAAAAATTTCCATCAACTCAACATTACTTTTTTGAACACCCTTTAAGTAATAAGCCGACATAGCCATCGGTGGAGTTAAAAATGATGTTTGTAAATTAAGCGCTATTAACATTGCAAAGAAATATGGATTAACACCAAATACTTCTAATAAAGGTAAAAATATTGGTACAAAAATAATCAAAATTTCAGTCCATTCTAATGGCCAACCTAAAAGAAAAATGATGATTTGAGTAATTATTAAAAATTGCCAAGTTGAAATATTAATTGAAGTAAAGAAATGCTCAAAAACCTCGTGACCACCTAAATAAGAAAAAACTGATGAAAAAGTCCAAGATCCAATAAACAACCACATGATCATCGCAGTAGTTTTTGCGGTTAAAAATACTGACTCTTTAAAGTTTTGCCATTTAAGGGTTTTATAAAACCATGACAATAAAATTGCTCCAAATGCTCCTGCTGCTGCTGCTTCTGCAGGTGTAGCAATTCCTGCTAAAATAGTTCCAAGCACCAACATTATTAATCCAAATAATGGTACAAAAGAAACTAACACCTCTTTTAAAATCTCTGCTCTTGGCGGAATATCTTCTGCTGGCGGCTTAGGTGCAATAGAAGGGTTTAGCCAAGCTCTTGTAACTGCATAAGCAATATAAAGGCCAGCTAACATTAAGCCTGGAAATATTGCTGCAGCGAATAGTCTTAGTGGTGATAATTGTGCAATTACTGAGTAAACAATAAGCATAATACTTGGTGGAATTAAAATTCCCAAACATCCACCTGCACAAATAATTCCTGATGCAAATTTTTTATCATATCCAGCTTTAACCATTGCTGGCCAAGCAAGCAATCCCATCAAAGTAACTACTGCTCCGATAATTCCTGTTGCAGTAGAAAATAATGTACATGTAATTAAAGCAGCTACTGCCATTGAAGCAGGAAGCCTGTGTGCAGCTAATCTTATTGCAAAAAATAATTTTGCAACAATTCCTGCTCTTTCAACAAGATAACCCATAAATAAAAATAATGGCACTGCAGTAAGAACGTTGTTGTCCATCACTGTATAGGTGTTTTGAACAAATAATTGAAATATTCTATTGTCAAATATATGCTCCATCATGGTAGCATCGTAATAAGCGTAATAGCCAAAACCAATTCCCATTGCCATTAACGTAAAAGCAATTGGAAATCCTAGAAGCACTGCAAACAAAAATATACCCATCATAAAGATTGCTATTTCTGGATTTGTCAGACTAAATAACATTTTTTTTATCCTCTTCTTGCGCTGCTCTCATAAGTACTTGCTCAGTTTCTTCTGCAACAACTAGTCTCGCTGGCCATTGACCTGTTTGAATACAAATAATTGATCTAAATACCTCACTAATACCTTGAATAATTAATAAGACACCTGCAGCTGGAATCATTGATTTGACCATATAAATTTGAATTTGTGCAGGACTACTCCAGCTTGTTTCTTTTATTTTCCACGCAAGAGCTGCATACTCGTATCCATAAAAAGCTAGAGCAACAACACCGGGAAAGAAAAATATAAAATAAAGAACTAAATCTATCCATGCCTGAGTTCTTTGGCTAAACAATCTATAAATAACATCACCTCTCACATGAGATTCCGTTGCAAGACAATATGCGCCTGACATCATAAGTATGGCACCATACATTTGCATGCTAAAATCAAAATTCCATAAAGTAGGTGCATTAAAAACATATGCCATTACTACTTCATATACTGTTCCACCCATTAAAATTACAATACACCATGAAAAAGCTTTACCCATTGAAGTGCTTAAAGTATCAGCAAATTTTATGAAATATCTCATAGTACTTTAAATAGAATACCCTAATTTTTTTGAAATTTGTAATAAAAAAGGGGGTTTTTCAACCCCCTCTTTTTTAATTTGTTAAAAGTTAATTAAATTTTAACTTTATCAATTGGACCAAACTCATTTTCATAAGCTAATTTGTAGTTCGGTTGATTCATCAACAGATACTTCATAGTTCTCTTAGCGTATGCTTTTTGCGAGTCTACTACTTTCTTAAAGAAAGCATCTTTTCCAGAGAACTCAGCAATGATTTTATCCCAACCTTTTAACTGTTCTGCTAGGATAGCATCAGATGTTTGGTATACATTCACTTTGTGCTCATTCATCAGCTTAGCTAAATCTTGTGAATATCTAACTAGTGCTTTGAAGTAGTTATCTGAGTTTGCGGCATAAGCAGCATTTCTCAAGATAGCTTGATGAGCAGGTGAAAGGCTATTCAGTCTCTTAGTGTTCATAGGAATTTCGAACATTTCCTGAGATTGGTGGAAACTTCCTAAGTGATAGTGTTTAGAGACATCTTGCATTCCAAACTGTGAGTCTGATGTTGGGTTGTTAAACTCAGCAGCATCAATCAAACCAGTTTTCATAGCTGGTTGGATTTCACCACCTGGTAATTGTCTTACGACCATTCCCATAGCAGTTAAAACGTTAGTCGCAAGACCAACTGTTCTATACTTCATACCTTTAACATCAGATACTTTAGTTACATTCTTTTTAAACCAACCAAATGGTTGAGCTGGCATAGGCATATGGAAGAAACCTGTGTAGTTAAATCCTACACTTTTAACTGCTTCTTCGTATAATGCTCTTCCTCCACCATACTCCATCCATCCCATAACTTCTTGAGATGACATTCCGTATGAAGGACCAGTTCCAAAAAGTGAAGCTGCAGCATTTTTTCCATACCAATATGCAGTCACCCAGTGACCCATATCAACTACGCCTGAACTTACTGCTTGTCCAATTTCTGAAGTTTTTACGATTGCTCCAACAGGCTGAAGATCAATCTTTAATGATCCACCTGACATTTCTTCTACCATTTTACAGTAGTCTCCTGCCATTTCGAAAAAGATGTTAGCGCCTGAAGGCCAAGCAGCTTGCATCTTTAAAACAGTAGCATGAGAACCTGCTGTTGCAATATTTGGCATTGCTACAGTAGCTGCAGCTGCAGCTCCTGCTGTTGCAGCAGTCTTAAAGAACTTACGTCTTGAAGAAGCAATGTTCTTCAATGATTTTTTTTCTTTAACCATTATTTCTCTCCTTGATTATTAAGTTAATTAACTTTTAAAATTTAATCACAAACCCTGACAAGAGTCTAAATAAATAGCTGAAATTAATGCGTTATTTTATCAACATCAAAGTATAAATTTTACAACCTATAAGAGTAAAACTTATTTATCTTTTAAAAACTAAGCTTGCCCAATAACTTAACCAATCCGATTTATGCTTTATTTTATCAATATAATCAGCCTTTCTAAGGTCTACTGCACTCAAAAGATAAATTCTATTATCAAAAAGTCTTAATTTTCCTATCCCATTTGGGTTCGTTTTGACAATTTCTTTGAAAACATTTTCATCATCCTTGCTAAAAACAGTTACGTCCCAATTTCCAAATGGCTTTGTTTTTTTATAAAGCTGAAATTCAAAATAAAAATTATTTTGATCATAAGGCGAATTTAAAGCAATAAATTCAAAATCCAATTTTGGTTCTTGAATAAAAAAATCATTACTTCCATCTGATAAGAGTATTTTTGCAAACCTTTTATAACTTTCAGTTGGAATTTTGTTTTTTTTAATTGAGCTTTTAAAGCTTATTAAATTTTGTTCATTTAAAAATTCAATAAATTTTTCAACCGACTCATATTTTAATTTCTCTGAATTTGTTTCATAATTTAATATATGAAATCCTTTATCTAAAACTAATATTTGAATAGCTGGAAAATTTCCATTCCGTTGATTTAAAATTATTTTTTTGTTTTTATTTTCAAGGTATAATTTTTTTTTAAGAGGTTCATAATATCCAAAAGGAGTTCCCTTAAAACCTTGACCAATTTTAATATCTACCTCTAAAGTATCTTGATTATTAAAATTAAAATTTTTAGCTTCTAACCAAAGTTCATGTGCTTGTAAATTAATGCTGAAAAAATTAATTAGGAAAAAAATTAACAAAAACCGATAAATCTGATTAAATGGTCTAATGTTTTTAAAAATATTAGTAATTTTTTTATTTTTCATTAGTCCATCTTATTCTCATGAACTACGTCCAGCAATTGCAAATTTAAATGTTTATGAAAAAGATAATGTATTAAATGCTAATTTATCTATTAGGTTAAATCTTGAATCAATAATTGCTGAAATCGATTTTGATCACTCGAATACAGAATTTTCGGAAAAATCCAATGAATATAAAAAATTAAGAAATATGAATTCAGACGAATTACTTAAAGAGCATAATTTTAAAATAAAAGAACTGGTGAATAATATTCACTTACTATCATCAAATCATGATTATAATTTATCTTTAAAAAATATAAACATACCTGAAGTTGGGAATTTAGATATTATTAGAGACACCATTATCAATTTTGATATTAAAAATTTGAAAAATGAAGAGCATATATTCTATTGGGGTGAAAACTATGGACCAATAATACTAAGGGTTAATTCAGTTGAGAATGAAGATCTTTATTCTAAGTTAATAGAAAGTGGCAAGCAATCAGACTCGTTTAGTCTTTTAACTAAAACAAATTTAAAAGTTTCAGAAAATATTAAAACTTATATTGATTTAGGTTTTAAACATATAATACCAAAAGGATTGGATCATATCTTATTTGTATTAGCTCTTTTTTTATTATCGTCGAAACTAAGACCATTAATTTTGCAAGTTTCAATTTTTACTTTATCACATACGATAACTTTATTTCTTGGCGTTTTTGATATAATTAACATTTCACCTCAAATCGTTGAGCCTTTAATAGCATTATCAATTTGTTTTGTAGCTATTGAGAACCTTTTTACAGAAAAGTTGATGAAATTAAGACCTTATATAATCTTTTTCTTTGGACTGCTACATGGCCTAGGTTTTGCTGGTATTTTAAATGATATTGGAGTTTCAGAAGGTGCATTTATTATAAGCCTTATTTCATTTAATTTGGGAGTTGAACTTGGACAAATTGGGGTAATCATATTGTCTTACCTTTTTATTGCTTTAATTTTTCAAAAAAAGAAATGGTATCGAAATCGTGTCACCAAACCTCTATCAATGATCATTGCTTTAATAGGTTTTTACTGGTTCATACAAAGATTAATTTAAATTAATCTTTCATTTTCATAAATGCAGCATTTATCATGGGGAATATGAAGTTCAACTTTTTCAGAACTAACTTCAATCTCTCTTTTAATTTTTGATTTAATTACAAGTTCTCCTATTTTTGCTGTTAGTAATTTGTAATTTCCTAAATCTTCAACTTTTTCCACAGTGGCAGTTATTAAGTTTTCTTTTTGATCTTTAGCAATTTCTATAAATTCAGACCTAATACCTAATTTTAATTTTTTTTGTTTTATTGTAGATAGATCAGTGCTTATTTTTATTACAGTATCATTTATTTTAACTTCATTATTTGAATTAACCTCTGTTTCGAATAAATTCATAGCTGGAGAACCTATAAAATAACCAACAAAAGTAGTGTTAGGTCTTTCAAAAAGTTCTTTTGGGGTTCCTGCTTGAACAACCTCACCTTCACTCATAACAATTATATTATCAGCAAAAGTCATTGCTTCGTTTTGATCGTGAGTTACATAAACCAAAGTTGTTTTAAATTCTTCATTAATTTCTTTAAGTTTTCTTCTAAGTCTAAATTTTAAATCAGGATCGATAACTGTTAGAGGTTCATCCATTAAAACCGCCGCCACATCTTCTCTAACTAATCCCCTTCCAAGAGATATTAATTGTTTTTGGTCTGCAGTTAATTTTCTTGCGGGTGAATTTAAAAATGATTGTAAGCTTAAAGTATCTGCAACAGATTTTACTCTTTCATCAATTTTATCTTTTGAAAAGCCTCTACACTTTAATGGAAAAGCTAAGTTTTCATATACTGTCATTGTATTATAAATCACTGGAAACTGAAAAACTTGAGCTATATTTCTGCTTTCAGTTTTTAAATCGGTTACATCTTTGTCATCAAATAAAATACTACCTGCAGAAGGTCTAACTAAACCAGATACAATATTTAACATCGTTGTTTTTCCACATCCTGATGGTCCTAAAATTGCATATCTTTTTCCATTTTCCCAAGTCATGGAAAAAGGATTTAACGCATATACAGGATTTGGAACATTTGGATTATAGGAATGTGAAATATTATTTAAATCAATTTTAGACATATGAGCCTCCAAAAGGGGATGAAGCTAAAATACCTTCTTCATTAAAAGCATAAACTTTATCAATGTTAAAATTAAGTTTAACTTTATCATGAATATTAAAATTCATTACTTCCTCAATAGAAGTAATAATTTTTGCATTGCCTCTTTTAAGATGAAGCAATGTTTCTGAGCCACTTATTTCTGCTAGCTCTACTTCAAACTCAAAGCCATTATCACTTAATTCAATATTAGACGCTCTAATACCTAAATTAAAATTTTTATCTTTAACATTGTTTAAATGATTAGGAACATCTACTTCTATTCCCTCGAACTTAATTTTATTAGAGTCCATATTTGCTTGCAAAATATTCATCGGTGGATCATTAGAAATTTCTGCAACCTTTAATGTCTTTGGGTTTTCAAAAATTTCTTTTGCAGGTCCAACTTGTAAAACTTTTCCTTCATCGAGCACAATAACCTCACCATTCAACTCCATAGCTTCTCTAGGATCTGTTGTTGAAAATATAACAATGCTCTCTTCAGAAAGACCTTGTGAAAAAATATTTTTAAATTCTTCTCTTAATTGTTCTCTTAATTTATAATCTAAATTCACTAAAGGCTCATCTAACAATAATATCTTTGCATTCTTTACTAAAGATCTTGCAAGAGAAACTCTTTGCTGTTGCCCACCAGATAATTCTTGTATCTTTCTATTTTCATAACCTTCTAGGCCAACTGATTTGAGAGAATTTAAAACCACATCACTTATCTCCTTGTCATCTACTTTCCTTTGTTTAAGCGGGAAAGCGACGTTCTCAAAAACGTTTAAATGAGGGTAGTTAATAAATTGCTGGTAAACCATTGCGATATTTCTTTCCCAGACTGGAACTTTTAAAAAATCTTTATCCTCAAAACGCATTGCACCCGAATCTGGCGTTAATAATCCAGCTATAGTTTTCAATAAAGTCGTTTTGCCTGACAAAGTTCTTCCAAGAATTGTATAAATATTTCCTTTCTTAAAATTGAAAGACACTTCATTAAGATGAAATTGCTCATCTGGTTTATAAGATAAATTCTCAGCAACTAAATTCATCATTTAATAGCTCCTGACAAATTTCCTTTTGACAAATATCTTTCTACAATAAATGCCACAATGATTAGTGGGGCAACTGATACCAAAGCAGATGCAGATAAGCTCCACCAAGGTGTTATAGATGAATTTAAAGCAACAATTTTAACTGGCAGTAATTGTACCTCTGTAAAAGTTAAAATAAATGCGAAGAAAAAATCAATCCATCCAAATATAATACAAAACATTCCTGCTACAATTAATCCTGGTATAGAATTTGGCAGCACAACCTTAAAAAAGGCTTGATAAGGATTACATCCATCTATTAATGCAGTTTCATCAATTTCTCTTGGAACCTTATTAAAGAAATCAACCATAATCCAAACTGCTATAGGCATTAACAAAACGATATAAACAACTATCAAACCAATCAAACTATCTAATAAATTGATTGCCCCTAAAAATAAAAAGAATGGTATTGATAAAACAATTGGTGGCATAATTCTCTGTGAAATAAAAAAGAATGTAATGTCATTATTTTTTACAAATCCAGCTTTGAAGGTAAACCTTGATAGAGCATAAGCAGATAAAGTTCCAAGCACTATACTTATAAGGCTTGCTGTACATGTCACAAACAAACTATTAAAATAAGGCTCTACTATATCAACTCCACCATTTGCGGGTGATTTAATTAAAACTTTCCATCCTTCTAATTTTGGTTCAAAGTCAACCCAAGGAATATAAGTTGCTCCTCCATTAACTGAATTAAAATCTTTAAACGATG
>Ga0208425_1000270_pt1 | contig 18099 bp, 34 predicted proteins | sample DEB08_DNA_4_FD_185496 | JGI IMG/M metagenome (GOLD analysis project Ga0208425, IMG submission 185496) | Aqueous microbial communities from the Delaware River and Bay under freshwater to marine salinity gradient to study organic matter... | ecosystem: Environmental > Aquatic > Marine > Coastal ...
TTAGCAGAATACATATGCACAACATCAAAACTTAGAGGCAATGATGACTTTAAGCCAATAGTAGAGTCTAAGATTTGTTCGAGGTTTAAGTGAAACGGTGGTTAGTTTTGTTATTACTAAGTTCACAAGTAATAGCAGACAGTAGTTCGATGAGTTTTTCGATACCTAGTATCAGTTCAGTAAGTGGTTCGGACAGTATTAGAGCAGGTGACTTAGATTGTAAGAACGCTATAGGCGGTAGTACAAACTTTGAGATTGGTATGACAGGTGTAATTAATAATGCTGTTGTGCCAATTATAGGGAAAGAAGGTACAGACCCACAAACAAAAGATATAGGTTTATACGCTAGGCTCATAATTCCTTTAGATGCACCAAACGAAAGAATTAATTGTAATACGCTGTATCAATTAGAACTACAAAGAAGAAGGCTAGAAGTAGAAAGATTAAAGCAAGAAATTGAATACTTAAGACAATTACAGAATGATGGAGCGTTCAATAACTGATGGCTGACTTAGAAGAATTAGTAAGCAAAGGCGAAGGCTTAAAAGATAGAAAGTTGAAGCTATTTGGATTGCGTTTAAGTGGTGCTAGTATCGTTGCAGCATTTGCGTTTATTTCAACGATTATTGGTACTTTATACGGTGGCTTTCTTATGTATCAAAAGGTCGAAGGAATCGCAAATTTAGACCTTGATGCTATAGCTGGACAGATGGCAAAAACATCAAGTGATGTAATGCGAATTGAAGAACATGCTGATGCTATCAAAATAGAGTTAAAAAAAGACATGACTGACCTCAGAAATGCTCAATGGAACTTAGAGTCAAAGGTTGATGGTAAGTTGCAATCAGTCGACACAAAATTAACAAACTATGATGACAAACTAGACAGGTTTGAAATCAAAGTAGAAAAGACTAAAGTAGACATGGAAAAGCGAATACAAGAGTCTTTAGATAACCCACTAGCTAACTAGGAGAAAACTATGCCAGACGGAGTAGGAACTTACGGAAAAAAAAGAGGCAGACCATCTAAAAAAAATAAAAAGAAAAGATGATGGATGATAACAGAGTTCAATTGCAATTAGATAAACATTCTGGACAGATAGCCAAGCTGTTTAGCAAGATTGATGACACTAATTCCAAGATACAACAGATATTTAATATGCTTAATCAAATCAGATATTTCTTGTTAGGTGGCTTTGCTTACTTTATAGCATCTGAGGTAGGTGTCTTTAATGTATTGAGGTTAGTCGCATGATTGGATTTTTAACTAATGTAGCACCTATAGCTTTAGGATTTGTTGCTAAGTTGTTTGCACTTAAAAGTCAAGCAGCACAAGAAAACCAAAAGTTAATGATACAAAACTTGCAGGCACGCAACGATTCTATCAATCAAGCAAGAGATAGAGCAGACAAAGAAAGTCCTATGGCTGCCCTTAATCGAAGGGTCATTATATTTGTCATCTTGGCTTTAATTATATTTACTCAAATAGCACCTGTTTTTTTTGATGTGCCTACTATTGTGCCGACAACTACAGAAGGTTTTAGCATACTAGGATTTCAATTAACTCCTGATGTTATTGAGTATGTCAAATTAGAAGCTGGAGCAGTATTGAAGATGGATGAAATCTTTGGATGGGCAACTATGATTATAGAGTTCTATTTTGGGGCGCAATTAGCAAAAGGGAAATAATATGACTTATAGAGAACTAATTAACGAGGTATTAATAAGGCTAAGAGAAGATACGATTCTTACTGATTGGTCTGGAAATATCAATGACTCATCAACAGTAAGTGATTATCAAAAAGTTATTGGTAGTATGGTCAATGATTCTAAGCGTTCTGTAGAAAATTATCATGATTGGTTAGTGCTTAGAGAAACAGTCGATATTTCTACAGTAGCAGGTACTAAGAATTACAATTTATCTTCTGGCCAAGAATTTAAAATAGTAGATGCAATAAACAACACTACAGGCACTCAATTGTGTCAGGTAAGCCGAAGCTACCTTAACAGCGTAAAGTACCCTACAGACCCTACTGGTGAACCTCATTATTACGGTTTTAACGGTGCTGATAGTAGTAATAATTTAAAGGTTGATTTATCACCTGTTCCAATTAATGCTGAAACAATTTCTTTTGACATAATTAAAGCACAAGACGAACTAACTCTAGCAGCAACAACAATCAAAGTGCCAGCAAAACCAGTTGTACTTGGAGCATGGGCAAGAGCCATAGCAGAAAGAGGTGAAGATGGTGGCACACAATCATCTATTGCAGCAGAAGAAGCAAACCAAGCACTTAAACAAGCAATTATGCTTGATAGTGGAAATACACAATATGAAACAGATTGGTATGTTAACGAAAATTATAGTGGTCAATATTAATTAGGATTAGATTTTAATGGCTAAACAAATTTCCTATCAACCTCTAACTGATATAGGACTAAACGGTCTTAACACGCAAGACAATCCTGCTTCTTTAGATACATCGTTTTTGACAAAAGCAGAAAATGTAGTGATAAGAGAGTCTGGTCGTATTGCTTTTAGGAAAGGTTTAAAGCAAAAGGTAACTCCAAGCGGTACAGCGATAGCATCTCTTGTTGAGCATAATGATGGTGGCACAAACAAGATATTTGCTAGTCACGGTACAAGCATATACACAATAGACTTTACCGCACCTAATGCTGCTTTTCCTAGTAGTGGTGCTGATGTTAAACATACAGTAGGAAGTTCAACAGGTAAATGGCAGTTTATTGAGTTTAACCGCAGATTAACTTGTATTCATGAAGGCATAGTGCCTCAAAGATACGATGGCTCACAGGGTTCAGGCTCTAAGTGGGCAGCTTTTGACAATGCTCATAGACCATCTGGTGTTACTTCTGGTGAGTTTAAACCAAGTTGCGGTATGGGTTTTTATGGTCGTATGTGGGTGGGCGGTGTAGCAGAAGAAAAAGATGTGCTGTACTATTCTACCTTGCTTGATGCTGATGACTTTAGAACTACAGCAGAAAACGGTGCTTCTAATGGTGGTTTTATAGATTTAAAGACTGTATGGGGTGTAGATGACATAGTAGCTATAGCACCTTTCTATGGTAAGTTAGTTGTATTTGGAAAAAACAATATTGCTGTATACGATAGTCCAAACATTATTGGCAGTATGGCACTTAACGAAGTTATACGAGGTGTAGGTTGCGTATCAAGAGATAGTGTTCAGGCTATTGGTGATGATTTAGTATTTTTATCAAGTACAGGGTTAAGAAGTCTTGGTCGTACTACAGAGAAAGACAAACTACCCATGCAAGATTTGTCACTTAACATCAAAGATACACTTATCAGAAATGTTGGGCAAAGCACAAATGTAAAAGCAGTCTATGTTGAAAATGAAGGTATATATATTTTGTCTTTTGTTGATAACAATATTACTTATGTTTTTGACTTTAAACACTTTACACCTAATCAAGCACCACGCATAACGACATGGACTTTTGACAATGACAGAGAACCTACAAGTCTAGCTTATACTGAGTTATATGGTTTGTTAGTTGGACAAAAAGATGGTGGTCTTGCTGGGTATGAAGGTTATTACGATGTTGATTTAGCATACCCCGGTGGCTCTCAAACATACACTAATAGTTCTTACACTAGTGGAATAGCAACTACTTGGATTAATTTAGGACAGTCTGTAGCCTCCTCTTTACTTAAAAGATTATTTATGGTTCTTGAGGGCGGGTCTGGAGCAACTTTGGGTCTAAAGTGGTATAAAGATTATAGTCCAAGTCCATCACCCACTACAGCTATAACTTTAAACCCAGTAACAACAGGTACACCAGCTTTATGGGGTGCTAGTACATCTTTGTATGGTAAATCAGGTATTACCTATAAACCTGTATACGGATTACAAGAATACAAAACACCATTAACAGGTTCGGCTAAAAACTTAAAACTAGAAATTAGTATTGAGTCAAATGGATTTGATGCTTCACTACAAGATTTAACACTTCTACATAAACAAGGAAAAATACGATGAGTAATTACACTATAGCAGTAGCATGGTCAGGAAAAGATGCACTAGCTGACTCAGATGCAAACAAAGTAATATCTGGTGCAGATTTTAATACTGAATTTACAGCAGTTCAAACAGCAGTCAACACTAAGGCTGATTTGAATGGTAGTGCTTCAGAAGCATTTAGTGCAACTACAGCTTCAGCAGATACAAACACAACACAAGTAGCAACAACAGCTTATGTACAGACTGAGATAGGTGCTGGCAAGAATGGACACGGTGATAGAACAGTAAGCACTTCTGCTGCAAGTGGTGGGTCTAACGGAGATATTTGGTATCAAGTAGCAAGCTAATATGACTTTAAAGATTAACGATTCTGGAACTTGGAAAGAACCTACAAAGGTTTCTGTAAAAGATGGTGGTGCTTGGAAAGAAGTATTAACCGCTAGTGTCAAAGATGGTGGTTCTTGGAAGCCTTTTTATCAAAGGAAATATACTTATACAGTTTCAAGTAATGTTAATAAATTAGACCTAGATACTGTACTTACTTCTGACCAAAAATTAGGTGATGTAGATGTAGTCATTAATTCTGGAGTTTATGTTTACTCAGACTCTACAGGTACTCCTGCTTTACTTACTGGAAGTGGTGTTGCTGGTGTTCTTACTATTATTAACAATGGCTATATTTATGGTGCTGGAGGGTCAGGAGGTAGTGGAGGTGCTGCTTCTGCTAATGGTTCGTCTGGCGGTAATGGTGGCACAGCTTTAAAGCTAGAAAAAAATATTACTTTAGACAACAATGGCTCAATCCTCGGTGGAGGAGGAGGCGGAGGAGGCGGAGGTGGCTCTACTGATGACCAAAGTTTCTCTGACCGTGACTACGCTGGTGGAGGCGGAGGCGGAGGAGGACAATCCTTTGGCTCTGGCGGTTCAAGAAACGCTGAATGTAGTGGCTCTGGATGTATACGACAATCGGGTAACGGTGGAGCAGGTACTTTAACTGGTGCTGGCGGTGGCGGTATTGGTGCGATAGCAGGTGGTAGCCGAGGAACAACAACTGCTGGCTCTGGTGGTTCTGGAGGCTCAGTAGGTAATAACGGTTCTTCTGGACAAAGCGGTCAATCAGGTGATGGACTAGGCTCTGGTGGGTCAGGCGGTAGTGCAGGAACAGCAATAGATAATAACGGATTTACAAGGACAGGAGATTAAGATGGCAAGAGATTTTTATGCTGATATGGCAATAGGTATGACTCCTAGAAACCAAGTTTCAGCTCAACAATTAGTAGACAAAAATTTAGGTGAAAATTTTGTAAATTCTGCTGTTGGCTTTGGCAAGGGTTTATACGGTAACAAACTTGCTAATGACAATGTAGTTAACAATCAAGGCATTTTTAATCAAGCAATTGATGCTGCACAAGGTGGAAACATTGAAGGTATTGATGGTTCAACTTATTTTGACCCTGTAACAAAAACCTACAAACAAAAATTAAGCGATAGAAGAGAAGGTATGTTGACTGGAATTTATAATCAAGTTGAAGGTTATAACAATCAATTAGCCAGTATGAATCCTTATGAATATGCTGATTACATGTACAATCAAGCCTCTGGTGCGAGAAACCTAGCACAAGATAGAGAAAAAGCACAAGTATTAGAAATGATGAATGCTAGAGGCATAGATGTTTCTGATATTGGTAATAATATGTTTGGTACAACAGTACAAAACCAAAATTTTGCTAATGTTGCGGAAAGAGCAGGTTATATAGCACAAGGACAAGATATGCGAAATGCAATTGTAGCAAATCAAAATGCTGCTATAGCTAATATCTATGGACAAGATGCTATTAATAGTCAACAAATTAACGATGCTATAAAAATGGGAGTTGATGTAACACCTCCTGCTGGTTTAAGTACCGCTTATACAAACCAGATGAATACTAAAGCTAAAACAGGTGGTGGCTTAGCTGATATTTTAGGAATGGCAGGAAATGCAATTGCACCGGGTATTGGTGGTTTTCTCGGTAAAGCAGTTGGCGGATTATTTAGTTAGGAGATATTATGGGAATGTATGACAACTTACTTGCACAAGAAAGACAAAGAGTAGCTACAGAAGCAGCAAATATGCAAGGTAGTGGTAGTGTTTATCTTGCTGCTGAAGGTGCTGAACAAATGCGACAAGGTATGCGAGGTATGCTTGGCATAGAAGAACCTGTAATTGCACAAGAACAAGCAAGAATGGCACAAGAACAAAAACTTAATAGCTTGTTAAGTAAATACACTACTCTGGAAACTCCACAAGATTATAGAAATGCAATAAATGAATTATTTGCTAATGGTTTTTCAGAGCATGCAGCAGCAGTTCAGAAAGTATTGAACACCTTACCCAAAGAAACATCAAATACACCAGATGTTAGTAAAGATGTTGGAGATTATGAGTATTGGAAGAGTGAAAATCCAGAATGGACTGACGAACAAGTTTATGAACACATGCGTTATTTAAGTGCTGGAGACCCTATTGCAGAAGCTCAACAAATAAAAAACTATGAAATACAACAAAAATCTATTAATGCTGATTTAGTAAATTTAGAAAAAGAAAAGAAAATTGCTGGGGAGCAAATACAAAACTTAACTTTTATGAATCAATTATTTGAGGCAGGAGCAACAACTGGGTATGGTGAAGAGTATATACTTTCTGCTAAAAAAGCTGCTAACAGAATTTTTGGTGCTAATTTTGAAACAGCTTCATCAGAAGCATTAAGTGTTGCTTTTAAAAATGAAGCATTAAATCAAGTGCAAAAACTATCTGGTGCTGCTTCTGATAAAGATATTGAATTTGTTGAAGCATCAAGGGCAAGGTTAGGGCTAAGCCCGCAAGCTAATAAATTATTGATTGAATATAATTTATTTCTAGCTGATAAACAAAGTGACATGGATGATTACATGACTGATTGGGTAGCTAATAATCCAGAAGCTAGTTACGCTCAATACAAACAAGAAAAAAATAAATGGAGAAACAAACTAGAAAACTTCTTTAATCTTGAAAATAAGATGAGTTTATTAGGAGAAACAAGTCAAGACAATATTACTCTTGAAGAACAAACGAAACAAAATGATATTGCTTTTGATGCTCTAAAAGCAGAATTAGAAGCTGCACAAAATAATTAGGGAGAGTAAACATGAGTTTTTTAAACAATGTGTGGAATGTTACTACTTCTAAAATATCTGATTTATTAACTAATCCAGATTTTACAGAAAAAGAAATTAAAGACAGAAAATCAGAAAGAATAAAGTACCAAGAACTTTATGACCAAGCAATGAACCCTATTGGTAGAAAACCAACTAGGGCAGAATTTGATGTAGCTGTAAAAATTAGAAATAAATTAGATGATTTAAAACTGACTTATGAGGAATTGCCTTATAACGATGCTTATGTACAAAAGCTAAAAGATTTACACGCTTTAGAAACTGGAACAAAATTTACAGGCAATGAAAAAAAATTAGTAAACCAAAGTTTCAATCTTTTTAATGAGATGGAGCAAAACATAGGTGGCACACTTTTTGATTTAGCTAATGACAATATGTTTTACAAGAATTACACACCTGAACAATTAGAAAAATTGTCAAGTGTATTTGAAACTTATGTAGATACTGATTGGAGAAAAGATGGCTCAAGACCTTTAGCTATACAAGCAAAAAATCAATTAGTTAATACTGCGACTGACCCTATGACTTATGCGACAGGTTTTGCAGGTGCTATAGCAAAACAACCAATTAAATTTGTATTAAGAAATAAAATCTCAGATTCTATAGCTACTAAACTATCTATGGCTACTGCTTCAGCAGGCTTTGGTGCTTCTGCTGATTTATCTAATCAAATGGTACAGCAAGACTTAGGAATGAGAGATGAAATTAGTGGTAAACAAGTAGCTGCTGTAGCTGCTGTATCATCAGTTGTGCCTTCTATTTTTGAAGGTGGTAGTAAACTTACAAATAAAATTTTAAAACCTTTAATTGGCAAAGAAGTTCCAATTGATGCAATGGCTGGAGGCACGATTCGTAGCGTTACTCATCCTGTCAATAGTTTTTTAAAAAACAGAACTGCTGGTCAAAGAGCCACAGTAATGAACATTCAAGATGAAGCAACAGATTTACTTAAAGCTAATTCTGCTTACATAGATGATGCTGCTAATAATTTAACTAGGCAAGTAGACGATTTATTAAATGTAACTAATAAAAATATAAGTGATGGCTTCCAAAATTTAAAATATAACGAAATACCTGATAATGATATTAATGATGTTATTAATAAATTAGGAACAAACATTTTTACTAAACAAGATGAACAAATAACAGCATTACACAAAGCTATAAAAGAAAAGAATTTTGGTCAAGATACTTTTGCAAATCAAACAGAAGGTTTGAAGTCTATTAGAGCAAGATTATACGAGCTTTCTGAAGGCTCTAAAGATGCTAAAGGCGGCTCTACTAATACAAGTAAAGCATATATGGATAGGTATGGCGAACTCAAAGAACTAGCCAGAAATTATGTAGTTAAAGAAGATAAAGCAAAATTTGAAATATTATTCAAAGCTAATAAAGATTTAGATAATGTTTTGTATAAAACAGAATACGGGAAAAGAATAAATAAAATAATATCAACTGAAGAAATACTAGACAGAAATGCTTTTTCTACAAATATTTTAAAAGAAGTAACTACTAGCAAAACTGCTTTAACAGATTTAAAAAGACTTGAAAAATCAATAAAATCTATTGACAGCATTGCACTAAAAGCAGGTGGTAGTAAAAACAATACTTATGACGAAATACTACAAACAATTAGAGAAGGTCTTGGTGGTCTTGTATTAGATGATAAAAACATGAAAGGCTTAAATAAACTTCTTGATAGTAAATCTGGTTTTAAATTACTTGAAGAAATTTATCCTAATGATAAACAATTTTGGCAAGGGTTAGAGCAACTTAAAGATGAAGTTTTAAAGAAGCAACCAAAGTACAAAACAAGTTCAGTTATTACAACTATGGCTTTTGCTAGATTAGGTGCTGAAGGTGGTCAAAAAGTTGGCGGTAAATGGGGTCAGGGTTTAGGTGCAATTGCTGCAGTTTTTGGTGTAGATAATTGGAAAAATTTAGTTTATACACCTAAGTTTAGAACTGTTATGGCTGAGACAATGGCTAATAATGGTCGCTTATCTACTGCTACTTCAAGAAGATTAAAAAAGACTTTTGGTTTTAGTGATGAAGAGGTTAAAATTTTTCAAGACTCTATGAGTAATCTTATGGCAGTTAGCCCATTGATAAAAGACCCTGAAACAGTTAAAGAAGCACAAGGTATAGTTAAATAAGGAAAAGTATGGACATAATGCAATATCTTTCTGGAATGTTAAATTACAATCCAAATGTAGACTGGGTAGATGAACAAGAATTTACTGCAGATGGAACACCGATACCTATAAGTGGTTATCCTTTAGTACAAACTGAGGCAGTTCCAAAAATGATGACACCTCCTGAACCTGATAGAGTCTATGAGGCTAATGATGTTGGACAAGAACTTAAAAAAGCACTTATAGCAGGTGCAAAAGAGTTCTTAGGTGGCGGTATGTTTTCCCAGCCTAAAAAAGATACTGGCGGTAGAAATACACCTGTAAAAAAATTACCGAGTCTTAAGACTTCTGAAAAGCCCGGATGGATGATGGCTGAAGGTACTAACTTCTGGAGTGTAAATGAAAAAGACCCTTACTGGCAGACTAAACAGGGTTACGATGAAGCTGTAGCTTTATATGGTTTTAAACCTGCTTGGGTCAACAACCCTGTAGAGCAAGAGAATACATTTGCTAGTCTTGAGCCTACAGTTATGGCTTCCAACTTAAAGAAATACTTTTAATGGAAGGTATGCTATCAAACCCAATGTCTTTAATACAAGACTTTGAAGGTTATAGAGATACAGGCTACTACGCTACCGATGATGAAAAAGCGAGAGGTATAGTTACTGTGGGTTATGGTTCTACTTACAGAGTAGGTGAAGGTGAAAAGATAACCGAAGAGCAAGCTAATCAGTTTCTTATGGAAGATATGATGGAAGCTGAAGAAGCTGTAGATAGATTGGTGAGTATCGACCTCAACCCTAATCAAAGAGCAGCATTAACATCTCTAATTTTTAATGTAGGACAAGGTAACTTTGCTAAGTCTAAGGCTTTAGTAGCACTTAACTTAGGTGACTTTGATACATTTAAGAGAGAAGCCTTTGGTGAGAATGATGGCTTCGTCTATAGTGGTGGTGTTAAGTTAGATGGACTCATTAATAGAAGAGCCAAAGAAAGAGATGTATTTAGTGGGGGAATGTTAAGCGTAAACTAGATTTAAGAGGGTTTTTTACCTTTCCTAATTTCATATTTAAAAGACTTTGGAAGGCGTTTTGCATCTTCTAAAGTCATTGGTCTAGTGCAAAGCCCTAATTTATCTATTCTTGCTCTCATCTCATCATCACGAAGTTTTTCTGCAATACTTTGTTGTTTTTTATTCATTAGATTTTAGGAACTCTTAACTGTTCTTGCATACTAACTGTTATCTCACCATTGAGGGCAAGCACTTTAATCATACGAGAGCGTGACATTCCTAATCTTTTAGCTTTAGCAGATAGATATTCTGCATCCTCTTCATCAACCTTGAAGTTGATAACTGTATATTTTTTTTCTTCCATCTCACAAGTATATCGTATAGTATACTCAAAGTCAAACTAAAAGGGATGAAAAACTCGTAAATCCTTGTTTACTCTATCTTTCCGTATACAGCTACCTCGTAATCATCGGTATGTGGAAGTGTTATACCATGCTCTGCTGCAAGCATATCAATATCACATAAGAAGTCTACAAACTCAGAAACATTTAAGTCTTTAGTAGACTCAACTCCAAACTTTTCTTTGAATCTTATATGCATTTGTTTTTTAGTATAGCCAGTTTCTTCAGCAAAAATATCTCGCCACAAAAAGTATAAACGACTCTGAGCATCTGACCTTTTAGGCTTGCCCTCATAGATACAGACTGTGGCTATATCTACATTTGGGTTTTCTCTGTAAAAGTCTTGTACTAAGGTTTTAAAGATAGCCTCTTTAGGCTCACTTCTTTTGATTACTCGATTAATCATTTGATGTCTTTATCAATCATGCTGTCAATCTGCATTTGTATGTTTTGTATGGCTTTTCTTAGGTCTTGTATTTGACCTTCGCCTTCATGTTTCCAACGATACCTCGCAAGATACTTAATAGCATTCCCAATACAGAAGTTCATGTCTTGGGCAATAATAAAGTCTATAGGCTCTATATCACCTTTAGTATAATGCGAGGGGTTCGTAATAGTGTCGTGTATCTTATCCACCAATCCAACCGAACAATAAAGCTAAAACAAAAATCCCTAGAAACAAAGTAAGGGATTTATTCTCTAATACCTTTTCTATTACTTCTTTCATTTACTTCTCCGCTTGTTATAAAAATTTAGGACACAGACCTAGCACACTTGATAGTTGGAAGCACAATTCGAGTGGGGCATCTTGCCCGTTAAAATAAGCTTTGCTATGCCCTAAAGTTTTAAAACACCCTCCTCTATCATTATTTTTTGGGTTCTTATAACTGCCCTGAGTGCCTGGTTGTCTACCCACTCTTTAAGATATGGAGGATTAACACTCTTTCTGCCATCATAAATATCATGGCAATTCATACAGGCATACATAATATGGATGTCACTTTGCTTAGTTCCCATACCACCACCATTAAGGTGTGCTGCGACTACAGTTTCAGTTCCAGGTAAGCACCCTTCTAGTCTTAATTGGCAGACTTTGTATTGTGCTGACTTGGTATATTTACTCATATAAAAGTATCTTTAATAAAACCATCAAGACTAAAGCCATCAGGCATAAAATCTTTATCTAATCCCTCATAACCCATTTCAAACATGCGTACATCTTTACCTTCTGTTTTGTATAAATCGTATGCTTGTTCAGCTTTTTTTTCATTATTAAACTCAGCTATCTTTTTTTTATCTAACCAAATTTGATATAGTATTTTTTCCGCCACACTAACTCCTTTCAAATGCTTTTAAAATTTTGCCTAAATGTCCAGACTGCTCAAGTCCATCTAGCTTTTCTAAAGCAATAACATATCTCTCAAGAACACTTGTGTATTGCTCAAGTTCATCAAAACTTGCTGATTTTTTTATTCTAGTTATGCCATCAACCATAGATTGACTATGCTTTCTGATACCACTAGATATTTTTTTTGACTGGGTCACAAACTCTGACTCTTTATCAGTTAAGTGTTTTAAATTTTTATTAATACTTTCCACTCTTTCATTGATGTGTAAATTTGCTTTTTCTAAATCTGTATTCATATTAATTCTCCTGCTCTTATCGTTAAAATAATCATTTGCTAAAATTTTTCCAATTACAAAAAGAGGTAAACTTTTGTCAATAAAACCAGGTTCACCACTTGATGTATTTCCTTTAGACTTAACCAAAGAAAAACCATATTTTTTAAACAAATACTCGTAACTTATTTCTTTGTCTAAACTGAGTGTATCTTCAGGCCAATTCCAATCACCATTAACTCTTGGGTCTCTCATATTTATCATATCAACCTATTAACTCCTTTCCATTAAGTATTGCTTTACCTTTAACAATCTCTACTATCTGTACAGCAAAATTGCCATTCTTCCAAAAGTCTACGATAGCTACAGCGTGATTCCAATTGTGTAGTCTGCCTCTCAGCCAAGTATTCTTTTGAGCATTCATGTTTTTAAGACAACCTAAAGACCAAGACGATATAGCACCATCCTGTAATCGAGTCATAGAGTATCTCTGGAGGTCATGTGTGTGTCCGTACATGAGATTACACCCATAACTTTCTAAATGCTTCTTAGCGTGTGTAGGTGTTACATAAGCACCATGAATAAATGAGAGTTTGCCTATCGTTAAAACCTCATTGTATTTCTTAAAAGTAAAGCCACGCTTATCCCAATGACAGGCTTCACGAAACCTCAGTTCTTCAAGGTAAGGGTTTTCATCAACAAAGAAATCAAGCCATTCATCATGGTTGCCTTGACATATATATTTTTCAGTACACCCTACTTTGGCTAAAGCCTCATCCACCCTGTCCAGTTCTTTATTAACCTGTGATACTTCTTTCTCTACCATAGGCAGAATATATTCTAGTGGTGGTCTTTTTCTTCTTTTCCACCTATGCCCAGATACGCTTTCCCATTCCCCTACATCTCCGAGGTTAATGAATATATCTGGCTTGGCTTGTTCTATGACTTGTAGTGCTACATTAACTGCTTTAACATCATGTATAGGATAATGTTGGTCTGGAAATACGACTGCTCTTCTCATTAATACTCCAATAGTTCAGCTATCTTTTCTTCTTCTAATCCTTTACCACGATAAAACTTTCTTGCAAAATACTTTGTGGCAGATGGACACTCCTTTGCATCATAACGCTCAAAGAAAGTCATCTTATCTTCATCACTTGATGAATCCCACATACCAGCATAGTCTTTCTTCTCATACTGTAATCTAGGAGTAAGTCTTTCTGACTCTCTCTTCTTTCTATCTATCTCACACACCTGTTTAACTGTCGATACAAACTCCACAACATTAGGTGGTCTATCATGTTCGTCATCCACCCACTTTCTCTTTGCATCTTCAATAAAATTTAATTGGTGATTACTTAACTGCTCTAACTCTCTAGCAAGTTCCAAAGCTATTTGTTTATCACTCACCTTAGAACTAATAAACCAACCATATCTAGCTTGTGACCACAAAGCCACATCAGTAGACATTGCTATTAGTTCTGGTGTTATTTCTTTTTGATACATTAGGCTACCTCAATTGTTTTTTTTTCTTGCATATAGCTAACTGCTAGTTTGTGTAAATCTTCAAAACTCTCTTCACCCGCTTTATTGTTTTTCTTATCAAGAGGCTCAGTCCAACGCTCTTCTTCTAAATACTTTCTTGGGTGTACGATGATTCCTTTACCCCACTTCTCACTTTCATTAATCCTCAAAAGAACATCAGCAACCAATTCATCAGCCATAGGTTCTAGGTTTTGTTTATTCCATTTCTTAAAAACACCCTTCTTGTCTGTTTTGTGTTTTGGATAGACATCCCATAATTTTTCAAACCCTGGTGTATATAGGATGCTAGTAGTATTATTACTAGAGGTAGGATATATCGGAATTATTTCCGACCCTTCTCGGATTTGTTTCCGACTTTCCTCGGATTTATTTCCGACATAGGACTTGCCCAACTCAGTAATTGCTATACAATCTTTTAATCCTTCCTTTTTGTATTCAATTAACTTCAGGTCAGCTAAAGCCTTTAGGTGTCTATAGGCTGTATCAGGCTTCATCTTTAAAAGTTCAAGTTCACGACAGATAGATTGACGAGAAACCCACCAGTAATACTCACCATCTATCTCTATAGGTGTAGCCCATATTGGAGAGCGTGTTAATAAGTCAAATACTAGAGATTGATTAACATTCATGCCTAACTTGACAGCCATGACTTGATTGATGTAAAGGTTATACTTCACCCAAGCCTCTAATCTCGAAGTTAAAGTAACCATCGCCCTTCTTAACTACTTTCTTAATCACCTCTGCCTTCATAATCCTTCTGTCATCAAAGTCATACTTCTTTTGCAAGATGTCTTGTAAAGGTTTAACAGGGTTATCCCAATCTGCCATCGTGTTAAGACCGAATTCATACCTCACCTGTAAATCCCCTTCTGGAATCTCATATTTCTCTGGCAGTAATTCAAGTATTTCTTTCTCATATTCCTTGTAAAGTGGTGTTTTAAATCGTTTACCCTGCCAACAAGCATTAACACTTAGTGGCTTTCTATGAATCTGTATCGTCATCTTCGATATAAACTTCTATATAGCCTTTACACTTTTCTTTTAGTTTCGGTGTATATCTCTCTTGTCTAGTGTTTCTCATTTTTGGCGATGGATTATTAATCCTGTGCCTAGCACATACTCTGGCTAGAGAACAGGTGGATATACAGGTTTCGAGCATACAATTCCTACTGATTCAATTCTAGTTTTCATGTTATAATTAGTCATGTAAGGATTGTGTACTATAACGGATTTATATAAAATTCTGTTTTTAATTATATACACATTTTTTGATAACGCAACTTGTTTTTAATAAAAATGAATATATTAGGACAAAGAGTTAAAGAATTACGCTTAAAGCTGGGATATACTCAGCAAGAGTTAGCAGACAAATTAGAAACTTCTAATATGAATATTGCTAATATTGAGTCTGGTCGTGTCAAAAATCCTAGAAATTTATCTGAATTAGCTGAAATACTGAAAAGCTCCCCTAACTACCTTCTTGGCGGTGAAAGTGATATTCTTAAACTTGATTCAGAAATACATTTATTAGCTACAGATAATGAAGTAAAGAATGATTACCATAAAGACTTTTATGTGGTTTCTATAGATAAAGATGAAAAGTTATTTTTGACTGATAATGCAAAAATTGTAGCCAGAGTGAAGAGAACATTTACTGAATCTAAATAAATCAATTCAATTCTTTTTTTTCTGATATTATGGCGCAAAGTGAGAGGCATCAGACACTTATAAAGCAGATGCAATCGACTGATTCTGCCAGCAGCGATTAACAAGTCAATACAGAGGATTTTATTCTTACTAGCAGTTGATAGGTTTGGTTTGGAACTGCCAGTTGCTATCTTAAAAAAAACAAAAAAAACAGTTAGGCGGTTATTGCTAAAGCAATAACTTTTTTAAATAACGGAGATAGAGAAAACTGTCACTCCGAAAACAGGACTTAAACATGCAAGTAGCTATAAATGAAGAAAATGTCGTCAGTTATTTTAACGATGGCACTACAGAAAGATTTACTGCTTGGTCTATACATTGTGGTAAATTTTATGATGAGTTAGTTAAGTTGTTAATTGATAGAAAATATATATTGGCAAAAGATATTCTTACAGCATCAGCTTTAATTACCGATATACAAATTCGCTCTACTACAGTTCCCTTTAATAACAAGATAGAAGATATGTCTGATGAACTTTATCATTGGATTTCTTTGTCAGTTAGAGGAAATGTTTTAAAAGATTTTTTTGCTCCAGTAGAGCAATAGTTTTTCTACAATTTTATTAGCCAGGGTTTAATCGCTCTGGCTTTTTTTTGTCTATTCTCTTTCATTTAATTAAGGCTTTTTGTAAAATAATATTTGACTTTTGTATTTTGATACTGTATCTTGTATTTAATGTTAATTGAAATTGAGGGTAAAAAATATGAATATGAGTTTTAGAACAGTCTTTGATACACCGAAGTATATGGATGAAGCAGAGCCTACAAGCGATAAGTGGAAGATGGAGGCTTTAGAGAGTTTTCTTAATACATACGAAACACAAATTGAATTTTTAGTTGAAGCTAAACAAAGCACTAAGAAACTAATAGAGGAAGAATCATTTACAGAGAAAAAGTGGAATGATTTAATTACTAAGATTCGTAAAGTTGAAGATGATATTTATTACTATGCCGAAACATATACCTACAAAGGATGGGATATAGACCTTTGTATTGAATGGCATAAGTTCTGGTACGCAGTATGATAGTGCTTCCAGAAAACCGCAAAGCGTACCTCAACTCTAAACCTAGAGCATACAGAATTGGTTGGCTTGCTTGTGAAAGCAATATAGAACATCACAAACTTGATGCCTCAGAACTTGTCAATGAACAGTACACACAGGGCTATGGTGATTGTGTGGCTAATACTGAAAGTTTAACTAATGGAGAAAAGATAGCATGATTGATACTAAATCAAAGATTAAAAGTCTAGCAATAGAACCTCTAACAGTCCAAGAGGACAGAGTTTTAACTCATATCCTTGACAATGGAAGTATAGACCCACTCGAATCGTGGATGGAATGTGGAGTCTATCGTTTATCTGCTGTCATACATCAGTTAAGAAACAATGGAATACCAATCGAGAATATCGGAACTCATGTCAAGAATAGATATGGTGAAGATTGTAAGGTTGGCAAATATGTAATACCAGAGGAGGTAGCATGAAATTAGCAATATTCGGTACGAAGTACCAGATGATACAACAACGATATAAAGAACATACATACAAGGCAGATAGACGACCTTATGTTCAGATGATGGTTGAAAGGTATCACACAACAAGAAAAGACCATAAGTATTTTTTAATTGGACTATCCATAGGTTTTATGCCTTACATAGTTCACATGAATCAATGGTTATAAAACTATTTGTGTCAGTTAATGGCACATCAAAGTACGCACCTATTTGCGAGATAGATGCTGAGAAGGTTGAAGATATGATGCGTGAATACATAGAAGATAATCACCCAGAACTTCAGCCATTGGACGATGACCACTTGCTCATTGTTCCAGACGATATATAAAAACACAGGGAGTAATTATGACAAATACAACAAAGAAAAGAACACTAGCACAAGCAATGCTAGACTTCAGAGCCAATGTAGACTCTGTAACTATGGATTCAGACAATCCATTTTTTAAAAGTAAATATGCTTCATACAACAATGTACAAGAAACAATAAACCCTACTCTGGATTTACTGGGGATAGTTGTTGTTCAAGCACCAAAAATACTAGATGGTTTAGATGTTCTAAACACTAAAGTATATATGGCAGACAATCCATCTGACATGATTGAGTCTAATATTCGTTTATTGATACCAAAAGGCGATATGCAACAACTGGGTGGGGCAATTACCTACGCCAGAAGGTACGCTTTAGTATCTTTATTCGGACTTGCGACAGAGGATGATGATGGCAATCAAGCATCAGAACACCCTTCTGTTCCAACATGGGCTAACTCTAATGAAAGAAACGACTACATTGTTGATGTTAGAGAACTGGTTGATGACGACCAAATGGAAGAAGCATTAAATATGTTGGCTTCTGGAAGTAAACATAAAGATAAAGCATTAGAGTCTAAAAGAAAAGCAAGTCTGTGGTCTGGACTTGGAAAAGAATATCAAAGCAAATTGTCAAAGTTTAGTAGACAGGTGGCTTAA
>Ga0208425_1000277_pt1 | contig 17960 bp, 16 predicted proteins | sample DEB08_DNA_4_FD_185496 | JGI IMG/M metagenome (GOLD analysis project Ga0208425, IMG submission 185496) | Aqueous microbial communities from the Delaware River and Bay under freshwater to marine salinity gradient to study organic matter... | ecosystem: Environmental > Aquatic > Marine > Coastal ...
TCAAAATTTGAGGTCTTTCTGCTGCCTAAATGAACTAAGTGAATTATATAAATTAAAGAAATTAAAAAAAAAATAAAAAATATAAATGAAATTCTATTAAAATTTATATTCAAATTTGATTTTTTTTTTTCATAACTAAAATCATTTTTATAATCTTCCAAAACAATTCTAGATTTATTTTCTCTCATTTTTATTTAGTTATCTCTAGGTCTTTAATTAAAATTTTATTATCTTTTTTGATAAGCATCTTAATTTCTTTTATATTTTTTTGATTTAATTCATTATCAAAATATAACGACTGATATTCTAATAACCTTTCAGATGAACTTAAATAATTATGCTCTAATAAAACATCATTATAATTTAAATTTAATACTCTTAAATTTTCTTCAACAAAAAAAGTTTCATCCTCAATTTTTTTGGTCGAATTTTTAATTATTGATGTAGAAATAATTAAAAAAAAAATAATAAACAATAACCAAAATTTCTTCACAGCTGATTTCCAATATTTTCTATTTCTATTAAATTTTGAAATTTATCAATTATATCTGTCTCAAAATCATAAAAATTAGCTTTTTTAATTGCATATCTTAGCTTTGCAGATCGTGAAGATAAATTTTCAGTCAATTCTTTTTTTGACGCTATTATAGGTTTTTTTTGCGATAGTTTTAACAAAGTATCTGGCTGCTCTACAAAAGGCATGTATCTTGAAATACTTTTATTTTCAGAAAGGCTTTTAAAAAAGTATTTAACTATTTTGTCTTCAAGAGAATGAAAGGTAACCACAGCTATCACTCCATCTTTTTTTAAGACTTTTACAGCATTAATTAATCCATAAATTAATTCACTAATTTCTTTATTAACAAAAATTCTGAGTGCTTGAAAAACTTTTGTTGCACTATGAATTTTGTAATTTTTAAAACTTTTAGATGTTTCAATTATTTTTACTAAAAGTTGTGTGTCAATTTTTTGTTTTATTCTTTCTTTAACTATATTTCTTGCAATTTTTTTACTTTCTTTTTCTTCTCCAAAAAATTTAAATATTTTTTCTAATTCTTTTTCACTTAACTTATTAATAACATCCTCAGCAGAAAAATTATTTAGACCCATTTTCATGTTTAATTCACCATGACTGTCAAAGGATAATCCTTTCTTTGGATCCTTAATTTGAATGTATGAATAACCTAAATCAAATACCACTCCTTTAATATCTTCATTCTTAATTTTAAGATTATTAAGTTGGCTGAATTTTAAATTTTTAAATAAAAATCTTTCTTCAAACTTTAAAAAAAGTTCATTGGCTTTATTTTGAGTCTCAATATCTCTATCAAGAGCAATTACTTTAGTATTATTATATTCTAAAATTTTTTTTGAATATCCACCATTTCCAAAAGTGCAGTCAATAAATGTGCCACCATATTGAGGGGTAATAATGCTAATTAATTCATTTAGCAGTACCGGATAATGTTTTTGAGTATCCGATACTATGGTGGCTTCCATTTATTTTTTTGAAGACCATTAATTTTTTTGTCTTCTTAAAAAAGCAGGTATTTCTAGATCATCATCATCTTCTTCTTGGTCTTCATTTGATGACAATAAATTTGAACTGATGTCTTCCGAAGATGAATTAAATAAATCTGGACCTTCTGAGTCTACACCAAATTCTTTCAAATCATTTGAAATGTCCTCTTCAACGGTAGATTGTTCAACCGCTTCTTCTGTAAAAGATTTTTCAGATGCATTAATTAAACTATCTTCAACAACACTTTGTGTTTCTATATGAGAATCGTTTAACATCTGGTTATTAACGCTTGTATGATTTTCGGTTTGCGCCAAATGCTCATTAGCAATTTCATTTTCTAGTTTTAAAGCATTTGCCCCATGAGAAATTGGATTTGAAGATGCATTATTAAAACTAAATGATGCGGTAGAACTCATGTGTGAGAAATCAGAGTAACCTGGATTTCTATTTTGTATTCTATGAACCATATTAATTACAGATTTTGTCTCAGGTTGTCTGCCATCAAGAGAGGTGGCAACAATTGATACTCTCATTTTTCCATCGAGTTCTGCGTCAGTAATAGCTCCAATAATTAACTCTGCATCTGGGTCAACTTCTGCTCTTACTTTATTTACAGCTTCATCTACTTCAAAAAGTTTTAGATCTTTACCTCCGGTAATATTAACCAATAAACCTTTGGCACCTTTCAAAGTATAATCATCTATCAATGGATTGCTCACTGCCATTTCTGCAGCTTTTAGCGCTCTACCTTCGCCTTCAGCTTCGCCAGTTCCCATCATAGCTTTGCCCATTGAAGCCATTACTGTCTCAACATCAGCAAAATCTAAATTAATTAAACCAGGTCTTACCATTAAATCTGTAATACTTTGAACACCTTGCATCAAAACATTATTTGAAAGATTAAAAGACTCCTCAAAAGTTGTTTGTTCGTTTGCAATTTTAAATAAGTTTTGATTTGGAATTACAATAATTGTGTCAACATGTTTTCTTAATTCTTCTAAACCTTGTTGAGCTCTTCTCATTCTTGATGGTCCTTCATATAAAAAAGGAAGAGTTATAACTCCGACTGTTAAAATATTTAATTCTTTTGCAGCTCTTGCTATTACATGTGCTGCTCCTGTTCCAGTGCCACCACCCATTCCAGCAGCAATAAAAACCATATTTGCACCTTGTAAGGTGTTAACAATTTCATTTAAAGACTCATCAGCAGCAGCTTGACCGATATCGTGTTTTGCTCCCGCACCTAATCCTTTGGTCAAATTTAAACCAATTTGAATTCTAGTTTTAGCTTTACTTAACTTTAAATCTTGTGCATCAGTATTTACCGCAATAAACTCTACTCCTTGAAGATTATTCTCAATCATTTCATTAATTGCATTTCCGCCTGCTCCTCCAACTCCTAAAACTAGAAGTCTTGGCTGTAGCTCTTTTATTTCTGGTGCTTTAAAGTTAATTGTCATCTGTTATTTCCCCTCTGTGTTGTTAAAATGTTTTTCCCATTTAAGGTTTGCACGATTTAGATTTGCTTTTTTTCTTGCCTGGACCTTAAATTTTTCAAAATTTGCTGGTTCCCATATTTGAAATGTTTGACCTTGACCAACAAACAACATGCTATTTTTTATTTTTGCATGATTTAATAATTTTGATGATAATGTTATTCTTCCTTCACTATCAAATTGCAAATTACTGCTTTCAGATAAAATTGAAGTTGCAAAATAGTCTCTTTTTTCCTCAAATGGATTTAAGGAATCAATAGCAGATGAAATTTTTTCGATTCTATCTTGAGAACAAGCTTCTATTGATAAATTGTTAAAGGAAGGATAGCAGATTATACCATTGTAACCTAGGTTAGATAAATAGGATCTAAAACTAGCAGGCACAGAGACTCTCCCTTTTTTGTCTAATTTGTTTTCGTAAGTTGATAAAAACATAGTTAATTAATATAAATAATTCCATAATTTGGGAATATTTGGGAATATATGGGTAATTTAATATATAGTCAAATAATGAATTTATGAAAATTTCATTCTAAAACTCCACACAAATAGTGGTTTTTAAAATGACATAGTAAAAATCTCTGAATGATATCAATCTCTATATCAATTATTAAAGAATTTTGAGCTATATCAATTTTTATAGTGAAATATTAAAAATTTATTTTGCCAGATAAAATATAAGCCGGGTTCTGTCATTTAAATCTATCATTTGTCTAGACTTAAGATCACTCTTAAGCTCAAGCAACTAACCCTGATGACGAGCCAAGGATGGCTTTTAGTTTTTCAACAATGTCATCTCTACTTAGTCTTGCTCCCAGTGGGGTTTTCCAGCGTTCACTGTTACCAGTAGAACCGGTGTGCTCTTACCACACCTTTTCACCCTTGCCATGTTATGGCGGTTTATTTTCTGTGGCACTATCCCTAGGGTTTCCCCCGCCAGGCATTACCTGGCACTGTATCCTTGCGGAGCCCGGACTTTCCTCTTTAAAAAAAATTAAAGCGATAAATCATTTATCTGGCAATTTAAATTTATTACTTAAACAAATTTTTTCAAGAAAAATTATTTCAATTTTTTATAAGGTTTTTACTGATTATCAGACATTCTTTATCAATAATTCCATTTATTAACTCAGGTCTAAATCGTCTTTGAAATGCAGTTGTAAGTATTTTTGTATGTCTATTTTGTTTTTTTTCTAAATTTTTTGGGTAACCAATATTAAATAAATTTTTTATAAAAATATTTTTTTCTGATTCAGATAATTTTCGATTTCTCATTTTTTGAATTTTTTTTTTATTTAAATTATGCCAATATCCAATTTTTCTTTTTGATAAATATTGCCATGGAAATTTTTCTCCTGGATCTTTTTTTCTATCGGGAGATATATCTGAATGACCTAAAATAAATTTAGATTTAATTTTATATTTTTTTATTAAAAAATTACTTAATTTTAAAATCGAATGGATTTGTTTATTTGTAAATTTATCATATTTATTATCATGCCCAGGATTACTAATTTCAATTCCAATTGAATATCTATTTAAGGACTTATAATTTTTCCATCTTGAAATTCCAGCATGCCAAGCTGTGTAGAGGTCTGGTACTAAAGTTAGAATTTCTCCATTTTTTTTAATAAAATAATGACTGCTAACTTTTGAATCCTTATTAATTAATTTATTAATTGCATCTATTTCCTTTTTCATTCCTGTGTAATGAAAAACAATAAATTTTATATCTTCTTTTTTTCTTTTTTTTGGATCAAAATTAAATGAGTAATTTAAAGTTGTATTAATTTTTTCTTTCATTATGCTAAGATTTAGGCATTATATAACCACTTTGTAGTCATCTTTTAAAATTAAAAATATTTAAATAACTATAAATATATAATATATAATTGGACATGGTCAGATATTTAATAATTACTGTATTCTCTATTTTTTTATTTTCGTCAGTTGCGAATGCAGGATCTGATGGAGAAATAGAGTTAACAAAAAGCCAGCCTGAAGAAATTAAAGATTGTTTTGAACCTTTAAATAGAGCTACTTTTTCTTTTAACCAGGGGTTGGATAAGGCAATAGTTAAACCAATTGCAAAAGGTTATAGAAAATTACCAGATCCGGTACAAAAAGGTACAAGTAACGCTCTAAAAAATTTGTCAAATCTAATAACAATTCCTAATAATGTTTTGCAGGGTGATATTAAATTAGCATTCATAAATACTGCTCGATTAGCTGTAAATACTACAGTAGGATTATTGGGAACGATAGATGTTGCCAATAAATTAGGTTTTCCGAAATATGAAAAAGAAGATTATGGTCAAACCTTGGGTGTTTGGGGTTTTGGCCCTGGTTGTTATTTAGTACTTCCAGTTTTAGGACCTTCTACACTTAGAGACACCACTGGTTCTTTTGCAAACGTGCTCGGAGGAGATCCTTGGTATAACGCATCAATGCATGGTAATAATGAGTTTCTAAGTGAAGAATTGTTTTTAGCTACAAAAGCATTAAGTGGTATTGATTTTAGAGCAAATAATATAGATTCATTTGATAACCTTGAAAAAAATTCCTTAGATTTTTATGCCTCTGTAAGAAGTTTATATATACAGGATAGAGAAAATAAAATTAGCAATAACCAAAGAGGAAATATTGAAGTTATTTATAAAGATGAAGAAGATTGGGAAGAAATAGAAAGCAAATAATAAAAAGTTAATTCTATGAATTTTAAAAAAATTTTTATTATTTTGTTATTGTTTAATTTAAGCTGTGCTAATTCTTTTTCCATTGAGCCTGATGTATTTGTTCAATCTACTGTAAATAGAGCCTCAGCAACCTTATCTAAAAATTTAACAAAAATACAAAAAATTGAAGAACTAAAAATAATTGCAAAAGAAACTGTAGATATAGAGGGTATCGGATTTTATACTATTGGCAACTATAGAAAAGATATGAGTGAAAATGAATTAAAAAAATATACAGAATTATTTGAACAATATTTTTTGAAAAGTTTTTCCAGTAGATTGGCAGAATATACAAATCCAGAAATTAGTGTTAACTCAAAAGAGGTACTTAGTGAAAACTACACTATAGTAAATAGTGTTTTAAAGGGAACATCAGATCGACCAGAAGTAAAGATTGATTGGAGAATTTATACTAAAAACCCAGATAGTCCTTTAATAAGAGACCTTATAATAGAAGGCTTAAGTTTAGCTAGAACACAAAAAGAAGAATTTGCATCAATCATTAATTCTAATGATGGAGACTTCAAAGTTTTATTTAAAACTTTAGAAGATTTTACAAAAAATTAGATTTTGGTGGGCCCGCCAGGACTCGAACCTGGGACCAATACATTATGAGTGTACTGCTCTAACCAACTGAGCTACAGGCCCAAAATTTATTCTTAGTTATATCATTTTTATACAGTTATCAATTGGAGATAATTATAATTGGAGATAATTATTAAGTGGTGGGCCGTGTTGGTTACGCTCCAACTACCCCTGCAATGTCAATGCAGTACTCTACTATTGAGCTAACGGCCCTATAGAATTAACTTTCTAAGAAACTTTTTAACTGCTTAGATCTACTAGGATGTTTTAATTTTCTAAGCGCTTTAGCCTCAATTTGTCTTATTCTTTCTCTGGTTACTGAGAATTGTAAACCAACTTCCTCAAGTGTATGATCTGTATTCATTCCAACCCCAAATCTCATTCTTAAAACTCTTTCTTCTCTTGGAGTAAGTGTTGATAAAATCTTAGTTGTTGCCTCTCCTAAATTTGATTTAATTGCTTGCTCTAAAGGTGCCAATGCTTTGGTGTCTTCAATAAAGTCTCCCAAACTACTATCTTCCTCATCTCCAACTGGTTTTTCAAGAGAAACTGGCTCTTTAGAAATTTTAAGTACTTTTCTGACTTTATCTAAAGGCATTCTTAGTTTTTGCGCTAATTCTTCTGGGGTAGCTTCTCTACCAAACTCGCTTAAAATTAGTCTTTGGGTTCTTACAATTTTATTAATTGTTTCAATCATATGAACAGGAATTCTGATTGTTCTAGCCTGATCAGCTATGGATCTTGTTATTGCTTGTCTAATCCACCAAGTAGCATAAGTAGAAAATTTATAACCTCTTCTATACTCAAATTTATCTACAGCTTTCATCAAACCAATATTGCCTTCTTGAATCAAATCTAAAAACTGAAGTCCTCTATTGGTATATTTTTTAGCAATAGAGATAACTAGTCTTAAGTTAGCTTCAACCATTTCTTTTTTTGCAATTCTAGATTCTTTTTCACCTTTTTGAACCCTACTTACTAATTTTTTAAAATCAGTAACTGACATTCCAAGTTTATGACTAATTTCAATTAGTCTTTCTCTAATATTTTTAAATTCATCTTTATTTTTTGCAAAAAATTGCTTCCAAACATTATTAGTATCTAAGAACTTTTTAAGATTAGGGTTTATTTCATTGCCTATATAAAATTTGATAAATTCATTTCTTGGAATTTGATGATCCATTGCTAGTCTTAAAAGATTACCTTCAAGTGATATAATTTTTTTATTTTCGGTATAATGTTTTTGAACCAATTCTTCTAAAACTGAAGGGGATAATTGTAATGATTTGATATTTTCTAAAATATCATTAACAATCTTATCATGACCTTTTTCTTTTGCTGGTGAAAAATTTTGGGAATTTAAAACACAATCTAATTTTTCTTTTTGGTACTTAATAAGTTTATTATATTCTTTAGTTAAAGTGTTAACAGTTTTTAAAACTTTTGGTTTGATTTCACTCTCCATTGCAGCAAGAGTTGGGTTAAAATCATCTTCGCTATCATCACTTGAGCTATCATCTTTATCTGATTCACCTGCATTTTTTTGCTTAGCACTTGGTCCTGTAGACTCATCTTCCATATAGTTAGTATCAATATCAATTATTTCTCTAACTAAAATTTCATCTTTTTGTAATTTTTCATTCCATTCAGAAAACTGCTGGGCTGTAATTGGACTTTGAGCTAATGCTATTAGCATTACATCTTTTCCTGCTTCAATTCTTTTTGCAATTGCAATCTCACCTTCCCTTGAAAGAAGTTCTACTCCACCCATTTCTCTTAGGTACATTCTTATAGGGTCATCACTCTTCTCAATAGTTTTACCCTCTTCTTTTGATGAGCTTTCTTTTTTTCTTAAAACTTTAAAGTCAGATTTTTTCTCAACTAACGCAACACCTTCATCAAGAATATGCATGAATGCTTGAGATAAATTGTCATCTGAAAGATTTCTTTTTCCTAGTGATTTACTGAGCTCTTCATAAGTAATGAAGCCTCTATGAGTCCCTCGACCCATCAATCTAGCAAATGATTTAGTTATAATTCTTTCCACAGCAATTTAAGTTTGGAAGTCTTATATAATGTCAAATTAGTAAAAATCCATTACTAATTTAGATAGATTAGTTGATATTTTGCTTTTTTTTAAGCTCTTTTAGTTCATTAAATGTGGTCTCACTCAAATCTTTAGAAAATTTTGATTCTAATTCTTCAATTCTAAATTCTAAATCATAATTATTTAAGTCTCGAGCAATATCCTCTAGTAGTTCTATCACTTGGTGATCATTATTTGGTTTATTTTTAAGAATATATTTTATAGGAGCAAACTTATTAATTCGATCTATTAGTTGCGAGTCTATATTTAAATCTTCAATAACAATTTTTTCACCAGATTTCATTTTTACAAGCATCAAATCAAAAATCTGAATATTAATTTTAGTGAATAATTTTATATTTTCTAACAAGTGAATATTTTCTTGCAATAAATCTAAATTATTAATCATCAAGTAAATTAATGAATATTCTTTAAGCTCAACAGCGGAAACTGAGTGACTGTCGTTGTAGTGTTTTTTTGTAGAAGCTAGCGATTTAGTTTTTTTTACATAAAAATTTCTTCTACCTTGATTAGAATGTGGAGTAAGTTCTGAAATTTTTTCTAAAAAATACTCTAAAACATACTTTTTAATAAAATCATCTTTTATGGTATTTGCAATATTTCTTAAATTTTTTTCAAGAATTGCCATAGATGAAGGATCATTGTTAGTTTGTTTTTTATAATGGCTGAAAATGAACTGATGAATAGAAATTTTACTTTGTTTAGTAAAATCAATAAAATAATTTTTTCCATTTTTATTTACAAAACTGTCAGGATCCTCTTTGTCCGGCAAAAAAAGAAAAGAAATTTGTTTTTCAGGTTTTAATTCTTTTATTGAATTTTCCGCAGCTCTTAAAGCAGCCTTATATCCACTTTCATCACCATCAAAACAAATAATAATATCATCAAAAAATTGATTTAAAGTAAGAATTTGCTTATCTGTTAATGATGTACCAAGATTTGCAACAGCATTTTCAATTCCATTTTTACTTAAACCAACTACATCCATATAACCTTCAACTAGATAAATATGATCAAGTTTATTTGATAATTTTCTTGCTAAATCTAAGTTATATAAATTTGAGCCTTTCTTAAAAAAATTTGTCTCTGGTGAATTAATATATTTTGCAAGATAATCGCTATTGTCAATAATTCTTCCCCCTAATGCTATGGGTTGACCTGAAATATTATTTATTGGAAAAATTAATCTACCTCTAAATCTTTCAACATAAGTTTTTTTTTTATCGTCTAAATAAAAAAGGCCTGTCTCCATTAAAGCTTGTTCACTAAATTCTTCTTTAAGTATTTCATAAAAATTAGGATTTTTTTCAATAAATCCAATTTTGAATTTTTTGACTTCTTCTTTTCCTAAAGATCTATTTTTTAAATAATCTCTAGCATGTGATAAGGATTCATTTTTCAACAGTTCATCATGATAAAAATCAACATAACGTTTAAAAATTGATAGATATTCTTTCCATTTCTTTTCTCTCTCTTCATCTTGTTTTGAAAACATAAATGGTTGCATGCCAGCTAAATTAGCCAAGTATTTAACAGCCTCACCAAACTTTAAATTCTGAGTTTTCATTACAAAATCAAATATGTTTCCATGCTCTGAGGTTGCAAAACAATGATAAAATTCTTTTTCATCGTTAACAGTAAAAGAAGGTGTTTTTTCAGTTTTAAATGGAGATAAGCCTACGTACTCTTTGCCTCTTTTTTTCAAACTCACTGTTTTTGAAACTACCGTAGATACTTTTAGTCTAGTTTTAATTTCGTCTAGATATTCCTTTGGATATTTCATGATTGATTTAATAATTCCCTCAATAGAGATCCGGCCTTTGCAAAATCTATTTCATCAGAATATTGTGCTTTTAATGCACCCATGACTTTACCCATATCTTTGATGGAAGAAGCACCCATTTTTTTTATCGTTTCCTCACATATTTTTTTTGTATCTTCATCACTAAGTTGTTTTGGTAAAAAACTAGTTAAAAGATCATATTCATTTTGTTCAACCTCTAATAAATCAGTTCGATTGTTTTTTTTATAGATTTCAATTGATTCGGCTCTTTGCTTCACCATCTTTTTTAATAATTTCTTAATATCATCATCATCAGTATCTTTTTTATTTGGGCCCGACCTATTAGCGATGTCTAAATCTTTAATTGATGATAAAATTAACCTGTAGGTTGATATTTTTGTTTTATCTTTTGATTTTAAGGCGTTTTTATATTCTGTTTCGATAGTTTGTTTTAATGACATAATTTTTTTAATCTACTGCAAAGCAAAAATTCTTCAAAAGAAAAATTGTTTTTTTACAATTTTATAATACATCTCTGTTGCGATAATAAAGCAATTATTGTATTAACCTTTAACTCATGAGTTGTAATTGATCAAAAAACCAAAAAAAACTAACTCAAAAAAATCAAAAATTCACACAGGCGTTTTAGTTCTTGAAAATAAAAGAATTTTCAAAGGAATTGGACTTGGTTACCAAGGAGAAGCAACTGGCGAGGTTTGCTTCAATACTTCTTTAACAGGTTACCAAGAAATTATTTCTGATCCATCCTATGCTGGACAAATAATTAATTTTACCTTTCCTCATATTGGAAATGTTGGGACAAATATAGAAGACCATGAGTCAGATAAAATATGGACTAAAGGGGTTATTTTTAATTCTGAAATAACATCTCCTTCAAATTATCGATCTTTTCAAAATCTAGACGCTTGGTTAAAAAAAAATAAAATTGTGGGTATTACTGGATTAGATACTAGAAGCTTAACTAACTTCATAAGAGATAAAGGTGCTCCCAAAGGAACAATTGCTTTTTCAAATTCAGGAAAATTTAATGTTAATAAATTAACTACAAATACAATTAAATGGAGTGGTTTAAAAAATTTAGATCTAGCTGAAAAAGTAAGCACAAAAAAATCTTATATTTGGAAAGGTTTAAAAACTTGGAAAAAAAATACAGGATATCAAAAAAATAATAAAACTAGTTTCCATGTTATTGCTATTGATTATGGGATTAAAAAAAATATCCTAAGATATTTTTCAGATTTTAATTGTAAAGTAACTGTGGTTTCATGCAAAACCTCTGCTAGAGAAATTTTATCTATGAAACCAAATGGTATATTTCTATCAAACGGACCGGGGGATCCGGCAGCAACTGGGAAATACGCAATTCCAACAATTAAAGAAATAATTAAACATGATCTGCCTATTTTTGGAATTTGTTTAGGCCATCAAATATTAGCATTGGCATTAGGAGCTAAAACACAAAAAATGAAGTTAGGTCATAGAGGAGCTAACCATCCAGTAAAAAATTTAATTCACGATAAAGTTGAGATTACCAGTCAAAATCATGGGTTTGAAATCATAAGAAAAAGTTTACCTAAAAATATCGAAATTACTCATCAGTCATTATTTGATAATTGTATTGAGGGAATACAACTTAAAAATAAACCTGTGTTTTCAGTTCAATATCATCCAGAATCTAATCCTGGACCTCAAGATAGTGTTTATCTGTTTCAAGAATTTATTAACAACATGAAAAAAAATGCCAAAAAGAAAAGACCTTAAAAAAATATTAGTTGTTGGCGCTGGCCCAATTATCATTGGCCAAGCTTGTGAATTTGATTATTCAGGAACACAAGCTTGTAAAGCTTTGAGAGATGAAGGTTATAAAGTAATTTTAATTAATTCTAATCCAGCAACTATCATGACCGATCCTGATGTTGCGGACAAAACTTATATTGAGCCAATAACTTTAGAAGTTTTAGAAAAAATTATCATAAAAGAAAAACCAGATGCCATACTACCAACTATGGGAGGTCAAACAGCTTTAAACCTTGCTATGGAAGCTGAAAAAAAGGGAATTTTAAAAAAATATAAAATTGAATTAATTGGAGCTAACTCAAAAGCAATTGCTAATGCTGAAGATAGAAAAAAATTCAGAAAAAATATGCTTGATATAGGTTTGGATTTACCTAAATCAAAAATAGTAAATAATATTAATCAAGCTAGTAAAGTTTTAAACCAAATTGGCCTTCCAGCAATAATAAGACCTGCTTTTACATTGGGAGGTCTTGGAGGTGGAATTGCAAAAAATAAGAAAGATTATTTTAAAATAATTAAAAGTGGGCTGCATGAATCCCCTGTAAGTCAGGTATTAGTTGAAGAATGCCTTGAAGGTTGGAAAGAATTTGAAATGGAGGTGGTTAGAGATAAAAAAGATAACTGCATTATAGTTTGTTCTATTGAAAATATTGACCCAATGGGTATCCACACCGGAGACTCAGTTACTGTAGCACCAGCTCTTACACTTACCGATAAAGAGTATCAAGTAATGAGAAATGCATCGATTGCCTGTTTAAGAAAAATTGGAGTTGAGACAGGTGGATCCAATGTTCAGTTTGCTATCAATCCTAAAAATGGTCGAATGGTAGTTATTGAAATGAATCCAAGAGTTTCAAGATCATCAGCACTTGCCTCTAAAGCAACAGGATTTCCTATAGCTAAAGTTGCGGCTAAACTTGCAGTTGGCTACACCTTAGATGAATTAAAAAATGAAATAACAAAAGTTACACCTGCATCATTTGAACCAAGTATTGATTATGTGGTTACTAAAATTCCAAGATTTACATTTGAAAAATTTTCAACTTCTCCAGCTACCCTTGGTACATCCATGAAATCAGTGGGTGAAGCCATGTCAATTGGTAGAAATTTTAAAGAGTCACTTCAAAAAGCCCTTGTTTCTCTTGAAACAGGTTTTTCAGGGTTAGATAGAATTTTTGACTTAAATAAAAAACAAATTGAAAAGAAACTTAAAGAAAATATTCCAAACAAAATATTATTAGTAGCTGAAGCATTTAGAAAAAAAATTGATATCAAAAAAATATATAACTTATGTAAAATTGACCCTTGGTTTTTAGAGCAAATTAAAGAGATTGTAGATAATGAGAATAAGATAAAACGTGAGGGATTACCTAAAGATTTTCAAGAATTTAACCGAATTAAATCTATTGGGTTTTCAGATAAAAAATTATCTGAATTAACCAAAACTTCAGAAGACATAGTAAGAAGAAAAAGAACAGCACTAAAAGTAATGCCAGTTTTTAAAAAAGTGGATACTTGTGCGGCTGAATTTAAATCTTTTACTCCTTATATGTATTCCACATATCAAAGAAACCTTTCATTAAATACCGAGTGTGAAGCAGAACCTTCAAATAGAAAAAAAATTATCATTTTAGGTGGAGGGCCCAATAGAATTGGACAAGGAATAGAGTTTGACTACTGCTGTTGTCAGGCAAGTTTTGCTTTAAAAGATGCTGGGTTTGAAACGATTATGATTAATTGTAATCCTGAAACAGTTTCTACAGATTATGATACCAGTGACAGACTTTATTTTGAACCACTTAAAGAAGAATATGTATTTAATATTATTAAAAAAGAAAAAGAAAATGGAAATCTATTAGGGATTATCGCTCAGTTTGGAGGTCAAACTCCAATAAAGCTTGCAAAATTTTTACATGATAACAAACTGCCAATTTTAGGAACGCAGTATACTTCTATTGATTTAGCAGAAGATAGAGATCGATTTAGAACTCTTTTAAATAAACTAAAATTAAAACAAGCTGAAAGTGGGATTGCAAAAACTTATAAACAAGCCATTCAAATAGCTGAAAAAATTGGTCTACCTTTAATGGTCAGACCTTCGTATGTTCTTGGTGGCAGAGCTATGGAAATTGTTCATGAAAAAAGCCAACTTAAAAATTTTGTAGAGGAAGCTTTCAAAGCTGCAGAAGAAAATCCAATTCTAATTGATAAGTTCATAGATCATGCAATGGAAGTGGATGTAGATGCTATATCAGATGGTAAGCAAGTTTTTGTTGCTGGTATTATGCAGCATATTGAAGAAGCTGGAATTCACTCAGGGGATTCTGCATGCAGTTTACCTCCTGTATCCATTAAACCTTTCTTGATTAAAGAAATAGAAAATCAAACAAAGAAACTTGCTTTAGCTCTTAAAGTTAAAGGATTTATGAATATTCAATTTGCAATTAAACAAGATGAAATTTTTGTAATCGAAGTTAATCCAAGAGCAAGTAGAACTGTTCCTTTTGTCTCAAAAGCCAAAGGTTTACCGCTAGCTAAAATTGCCTCTAGAGTAATGGCTGGAGAAAAGTTATCTAAATTTGATTTAAAAGATAAATCTAAAAATATGTATGCTGTTAAAGAAGCTGTATTTCCTTTCAACAAATTTCCAAACAGTGATTTGCTTTTAGGCCCTGAGATGAAATCAACTGGAGAAGTAATGGGTTTCGATAAAGATTTTGGTATGGCATTTGCTAAAAGTCAAATAGCTGCAGCAAATTCACTACCAAAGAATGGTCTAGCATTTATCTCTCTAAAAGACTCCCACAAAGAAGAAGGGATAGATTTGGCCAAAGAACTTATTCGACTGAATTTCAAACTTTGTGCAACAAAAGGAACTGCAGAATATATAAAAAAACATGGAATGAATTGTCGAATAATTAATAAAGTTAGCAGTGGCTCTCCTCACATTGTTGATATTTTAGACTCTAAAAAAATTGCTCTAGTTATTAACACTGGTGGTGGCAATAGTGAGCACAGATTAAATGATGCAATAGCACTTCGACGAGCCACTTTAAAAAATAAAGTCCCCTATTGCACCAATATGTCAACCGCACAGGCTTGTTTAGAAGCAATTAGATCTTTAAAATCAAAAAAATTAGAAGTTACTGCCCTTCAGGACATTTAGTTTATTTTACTTTCCAATCAGTTTGGAAAGATACATAATTAACTTGAAGACACCTTCTCTCTTTAACTATCTCTTTTTTTTCCATGCCATGCCATGTATTGGGACCACTGGTAAAAAAATAACCATAGTTGTTTCGATAAGGTAAGGTTTTTACTTTGTTTAAATCTTTGTCGTAAAAATCAGTTCCAAGATCCTCACTCTCATTAAATTCATTTACAAATAAAAGACATGACATTAATTTTTCTTTAATATCACAGTGTGGTTTTAGCCAAAATCCTTTTCGATCACAAATCACTTCAACTCTAACATATGCATTGGATAAATCTTTTCCAATCAAGCTTGAAACTTTTTCATGAGTTTCTTTTTTCTGCATTTCTTCAATAAAGCTCGTTAAATTTGGAAAGTCTTTATAATTTTCTTTAGTGATAAAACATCTAAACTTTAGAGCTTTACCACCATCCGAGTAACCTTCTCTATAAATCCCCTCGCCTCCATCAATTGCTCTTGTGCCATCATAATTTAAATTATGTTCAACAGGATTATCAATATCGGCATTGATAATTTCTTTTATCTGGCCTTCTGTTAGAGGCTTATTTAGCTCCCAATGAGTAAAAGGATCATTGAATTGTTTTGAGTTAGTTTCTATAGATTTTAAAAATGACATTAGTTAATTTTTTTTTTGATTTCTTCAGCTATTCTAATCGTTTCATTTAAACTTTCATAGTGCCAAGTCTCAAGTTTTTCGTTTAAATTTTTAGTTATGTTAAGTCTATTAAATAAATCTCTAAATTTTTTAAATCGATAATCATTTTTTTTTGTTGGTATTTCAGCAATATATAATGGCTTCCCCGTTAAAGCTGCTTCTGAGATCATTGATGTTGAGTCACATGTAACCGATATAAATTTTGCCAAACCTAAAGCTGATAAATAAGCTTTTTTATCAACTTTTTCGATCACTAAATTTTCATTTCCTAAAAATTCTTTAGCAAAACTAATAATATTTTTTGGGGTTCTCATTGATGGGATAACTATTCCCTGGAGGTTGTTAGTAATTAATAATTTTTTAAATTTTTCTAAAATATTTTTAATATTTTCTAAACTATATTCATAATGTTTAGTTGGACCACCCAAAATTAAAGAAAAATATTCTTTATTTTCTGTCAACTGATCTTTTAGATAATTTTTATTATCTTCAATTTCATTTTTTGTAAGATAATGAATAGCACCTTTTGAAAGGATTACATTTGATCCTTCAAGCCCATCATGCTCTGGTGCAATTATAAAATTAAAATTATCTAAACTTACTTTTGGATCTTGAATATGAATATTAACTATATTTTTTTTTGAATTTTTTTTTAAATAAATTGAAGGGATGACACTTTTTCTTCCACAAGAAATAATTACATCAAATTCATTTAAATTAATTTTTTTGAACACGCTTTGAGCTACAGGTGTGAGTTTTGGAGGAAAAAGTTTCCAAAAACTATTAAGTTCAACTTTATGGTGTGTAAAATCTAAATCTAGAGCTTTTGCTAAGCCTTCCACTTGGCTAATCATACCATGCATGCCTTCGGTCAATAAAATACCTTTTAATTTAGTCATTAATCACTATATAGCTTTCATATGAGTCAAAATCCAACTAAACACACAAAAGTGTTGATAATTGGGTCCGGTCCAGCCGGATATACTGCAGCAGTTTATGCGGCAAGAGCAATGTTAAATCCAATTTTAGTTTACGGAGTTCAGCCTGGTGGACAATTAACCACCACAACAGATGTTGAAAATTATCCTGGTTTTTCAGATGTAATTCAAGGTCCATGGTTAATGGACCAGATGAGAGACCAAGCAAAAGCAGTTGGAACAGAAATGATTGAAGATCATATAGCTTCGGTAGATTTAAAGTCAAAACCATTTGCAGCTATTGGTGATAGTGGGCAAAAATATACAGCTGATAGTATTATTATTTCAACAGGTGCTCAAGCTAGATGGCTTAATATAAAATCAGAACAAGAATTTAGAGGCTTTGGAGTTTCAGCGTGCGCAACATGTGATGGTTTTTTCTTTAAAGAAAAAGTTGTAGCCGTAGTTGGGGGTGGAAATGCTGCTGTAGAAGAAGCTATGTTTTTAACTAAGTTTGCATCTAAAGTTAAACTTATTCATAGACGAGATAGCTTAAGAGCTGAAAAAATGCTTCAAAAAAAATTAATGGAAAATAAAAAAATTGAAATTATTTGGGATAGTGTTGTCGAAGATGTATTTGGAGATAGCGAACCTAAAAATGTTAAAGGTATAAAAATTAAAAATCTTAAAACGAATAAAATTGAGGAAATCAAACTAGATGGTTTATTTATTGCAATTGGACATGATCCAGCCACACAACTCTTTAAAGATCAATTAGATATGGACAAAGAAGGTTACTTATTAACCAAACCAGATTCTACAGAAACAAATGTTCCAGGAGTTTACGCTGCTGGTGATGTAAAAGATAAAACATTTAGACAAGCAGTAACTGCTGCAGGAATGGGATGTATGGCAGCATTAGAGGCCGAAAAATTCTTATCTCACTAATTCAAGATTCAAAATTACTAAATCTATTGTTAAATTAGGATTAGTCTAAACTTAATTCAGCTATTTCGTTAGATTCAAAAGTATTTTTTTGTAAATCCTCATTTGCAAATTTTATCATTGATTTTGCAACTATTTCTGAATGAATTGGTTTCATTTTTTTTAAAGGCCCTAAAAATAAAG
>Ga0208425_1000289_pt1 | contig 17753 bp, 16 predicted proteins | sample DEB08_DNA_4_FD_185496 | JGI IMG/M metagenome (GOLD analysis project Ga0208425, IMG submission 185496) | Aqueous microbial communities from the Delaware River and Bay under freshwater to marine salinity gradient to study organic matter... | ecosystem: Environmental > Aquatic > Marine > Coastal ...
TTGGGGTTTTGAGGAAAGAGAAACATTAATGACTTTCTATGAACGTGCTTCAGGTTCAAGACTACATGCAAATTATTTTAGAGCAGGTGGCGTTCATCAAGATTTACCTCAAGGATTAGAAGATGATATCGCAAAATTTTGTGAAACATTTCCAAAAATTATAGATGATCTTGAAAGTCTTTTAACTGATAACAGAATTTTTAAACAAAGAAATGTAGATATTGGAATAGTCACTAAAGAAGATGCATTAGATTATTCTTTTTCTGGTGTCATGATTAGAGGATCTGGTATTCCGTGGGATTTAAGAAAATCCCAACCTTATGATTGCTACGAACTTTTAGACTTTAAAATTCCTGTGGGTAAAAATGGTGATTGCTACGATCGTTATCTTTGTAGAATTGAAGAAATGAAAGAGAGTATTTCAATAATAAAACAATGTTTATCTAAAATGGAAAAAGGACCTGTTAAATCTTTGGATGGAAAAATTACACCTCCACCAAAAAAGGACCTAAAACAATCAATGGAAGCTCTAATACATCATTTTAAATTATTTACTGAAGGCTACAGAGTAACTAAAGACGAAATTTATACAGCTGTAGAAGCTCCAAAAGGTGAGTTTGGAGTTTATCTAATTTCAGATGGTTCTAGCAAACCTTATAAATGTAAAATTAGAGCTCCTGGCTTTTCTCATCTTCAAGCAATGGATTATTTAATTAAAGGTCATATGCTAGCTGATGTTCCTGCCGTGCTAGGGTCTCTTGATATAGTATTTGGAGAGGTTGATAGATGACACTAAGGAAAATATCTAAAGAACAACCTGAAACTTTTGAATTTAATTCAGAGAGTTTAGCTGAAGCAAATAATATAATTAAGAAATATCCTAAAGGAAAACAACAAAGTGCAGTTATGTCATTGTTGTACATTGCCCAAAAACAAAACGATAACTGGATACCTTTATCTGCAATGAAATATATTGGAAAATTTTTGGATATGCCTTATGTCAAGGTTTATGAAGTGGCAACTTTTTACACCATGTACAATTTAACACCTGTTGGTAAACATTTTATTCAAGTCTGCACCACAACACCATGTATGATTAGAGGTGCTTATAAAATAGTTGAAGCATGTAAAGAAAAAATTTCTGAAAATGAAAATGAACTTGTTAAAGAGAAAAATTGTTCTTGGATGGAAGTTGAATGCTTAGGTGCATGTATTAATGCTCCAATGATGCAAATTAATGATGATTATTATGAAGATTTAGATAAAGACAAAGCATTAAAAATATTAGATCAAATAATTTCAGGCAAAACACCTGAGCCTGGCTCTTATAGAGGTCGATTAAATTCTGAGCCTGAAAATAATAGAAAAACTTTATTGGATGTGAAAAATGCTTAAAGACGAAGATAGAATTTTTAAAAATTTGTACAATGATAATGGCGCTGATTTTACTTCAGCAAAAAAAAGAGGTGATTGGTCAAATACCAAAGAACTTTGCGACAAGGGAAAAGAATGGATTATTAATGAAATTAAACTTTCTGAATTAAGAGGAAGAGGAGGAGCTGGATTTCCAACTGGACTAAAATGGTCTTTTGCTCCTAAACAAGTTGGTTCAAGACCTCATTACTTAGTTATTAATGCAGATGAATCCGAGCCAGGCACTTGTAAAGATAGAGATATATTAAGATTTGAACCTCATAAATTAATTGAAGGGTGTTTGATAGCATCCTATGCGGTAAATGCTCATGTTTGCTATGTGTACATACGTGGTGAATATTTTAATGAAGGGCAAAAATTACAAAAAGCAATAGATGAAGCTTATGAAAATAAAGTAATTGGAAAAAATGCTAGCGGTACAGATTGGGATTTTGATATTTATATTCATTATGGGGCTGGTGCATATATATGTGGTGAAGAAACTGCTTTATTAGAAAGTTTAGAAGGTAAAAAGGGTCAACCAAGATTAAAACCTCCTTTTCCAGCTTTAATAGGTTTATACGGATGTCCAACAATTATTAATAATGTTGAAACAATCGCGGTTGTTCCAACAATTCTTAGAAGAGGTGGTAAATGGTTTGCAGGTATAGGTAAACCTAAAAATACTGGAACAAAAATATTTTGCATTTCGGGAAATGTTAATACGCCTTGCAATGTTGAAGAGGAAATGGGTATTTCGTTGAAAGAATTAATAGAAACTCATGCTGGAGGAGTAATTGGTGGATGGGATAATCTACAAGCTGTTATTCCAGGAGGTTCTTCAATGCCATTATTACCAAAAAAAACCTGTGATACAATTAGTATGGATTTTGACTCTCTTATGGCTGAAAAAAGTGGACTTGGTACTGCCGGAATAGTCGTAATAAATAAAGATCAAGATATTATCAAATGTATGGCTAGGATTGCTAGATTTTACAAACATGAAAGTTGTGGTCAATGCACACCTTGTAGAGAAGGTTCGGGTTGGATGTGGAGAATGTTAGAAAGAATGGCAAAAGGTGAAGCATCCAAAGATGAAGTTGATATGCTTATGGATGTCACAAAGCAAATAGAAGGACACACTATATGTGCATTTGGAGAAGGATCATCTTGGCCAGTACAAGGATTGTTAAGACATTTTAAAAATGAGATTGAAGAAAGAATCAAATTTGAACCAGTTATAAAGAAATCAAAAGATATTCCATATTTAGTTGATCAACATTTATTAGAAAAAGAAAATGCTTAAATTAAAAGTTAACGATATTGATATAGAAGTTGAAGAAGGTTTAACTGTTCTGCAAGCTTGTGAAAAAGCTGGTGTAGAAATTCCTAGGTTTTGCTATCATGAAAAATTATCTATAGCAGGAAATTGCAGAATGTGTTTAGTTGAAATGGAAAAATCACCTAAACCAATAGCTTCATGCGCTATGCCAGCTGCAGAAGGTATGAATATTAAAACAAACACTCCTAAAGTAGAAAAAGCTCGAAAAGGTGTTATGGAATTTCTTTTAGCAAATCATCCATTAGATTGTCCAGTTTGTGATCAAGGAGGAGAATGTGATCTACAAGATCAATCAATGTTTTATGGAGTTGATAAATCTCGATACAAAGAAAATAAAAGATCTGTTCCTGATAAAAACATGGGACCGTTAATTAAGACTCAAATGACCAGATGTATTCATTGTACCAGATGTATAAGGTTTGCAACCGAAATAGCTGGTGTACCAGAAATTGGGGCCATTGGTAGAGGTGAAGATATGCAAATTACTACTTATTTAGAACAATCAATGCAATCTGAGTTATCAGCAAATGTTATTGATCTTTGTCCCGTTGGAGCTCTTACGTCAAAACCATATGTATTTGAAGCAAGACCTTGGGAACTAAAAAAAACAGAGTCTATCGATGTTATGGATGCTGTTGGATCAAATATTAGAATAGATACCTATGGTTGGGAAGTAAAAAGAATTTTACCATTAATTAATGAAGATATTAATGAAGAATGGATTTCAGATAAAACCAGATACGCTTGTGATGGTTTATTAAATCAAAGATTAGATACACCTTACATAAAATATAATGGAAAATTTGAAAAAGCTTCATGGTCTGAAGTATTTAAAATAATTAAATCTAGAATTGAAAATACTCCCAAAAATAAAATTGGGGGGTTTGTTGGAGATCTAACAAATATGGAAACCTCCTATATTTTTAAAGAGTTTTTTGATCGAACCATAGAGTCAGATTATTATGATTTTAGAACATCAGATAGATTTATTGATGATAGTGAACGAGAAAATTATATATTTAACTCATCTATCAATGGAATAGAAGAGTCTGATTTAATTTTTTTAATTGGAACCAATCCAAGATATGAGGCAACAATTTTAAATGCAAGAATAAGAAAATCTTTTGTTAACAATAACACAAAGATTATTTCACTGAATGATATCGATGATCTTACATATCCTTATCAAAGTTTAGATGGCCAAACACAAACTTTAAAAGATATTCTAGAAAACAAACATGAAATTTCTAATGTTTTAAAAAACTCAAAAAAACCATTAATTATTCTTGGAGAGTCATTCTTTGATTTAAAATCTTCACAAAATATTTTTTATTTAATTAAAAATTATATAAATAATAACTTTAAATTTGATGAAGAATGGAATCCTTTAAACATTTTATCTACAGATGCTTCAACAGTAGGAAATATTGATCTTGAAGTTTTTAATAATAAATCTGGTTATAATATTACTCTTGAGAAACTTCAAAAAAATGAATTCGATTTAATATTTTTAATTGGACAGGATAATCTTAATGTTAATAAAAAAAATGAATTTATAATTTATCAAGGAAGTCACGGGGATAAAGGTGCTGAAGTTGCTGACATTATTCTTCCTGGTGCAGCGTATACTGAACAAACAGCTCATTATACAAATTTAGAAGGCAAGATTCAAAAAGCTTACAAAGCCTCGTATCCCCCTGGTGAAGCTAAAGAAGATTGGCAAATAATTAATGAACTTGCAGAATCAATGAATAATAGAAAATTATTTAATGATAAAGATGAATTAGTAAGCAGTATGATTAATTTTATTAATCTTAAAAATAAAAATTCAGATAGTGGAGCAATAAACTCAAACAATAATAATTTTGAAAATGAAAAACTTAAAATTGAAATTAAAGATTATTATTTTTCAAATGTAGTAGCCAGAGCTTCAAAAACAATGGTTGATTGCAATAACTCAAAAATTAATTTTAAATCTACAGGAACAGAGGGATAATAATGGAATATTTGTCAGTGATATTTCAGGAAACTTATAAAATTTTATTTTTATTAGTTCCCGTATTAGTTTCAGTTGCAATGATTGTTTGGCTGGATAGACGAGTTTGGGCTTTTGTTCAAAAAAGACAAGGACCTAATGTTGTTGGACCTTTTGGATTACTTCAATCTTTGGCAGATGCATTAAAATATATTTTTAAAGAAATTATTATTCCCGCTAGTTCGAATAAAGTTATTTTCATTTTGGCACCAATTGTTACCATGACTCTTGCTTTAGTTGCTTGGGCAGTAATACCATTTAGTGAAACTCAAGTTCTTGCAGACATAAATGTTGGAATTCTTTATCTTTTTGCAGTCTCATCTCTTGGTGTTTATGGAATTATTATGGGTGGTTGGGCATCAAACTCAAAATATCCTTTTCTAGGTGCAATTAGATCTGCAGCTCAAATGGTATCATATGAAGTATCTATTGGTGTAATAATTATCAATGTATTGTTATGTGTTGGATCTTTAAATTTAAATGACATTGTTATTGCTCAGAAAGATTTATGGTATGTCGTTCCATTATTCCCAATGTTTGTGATTTTTTTTATATCTGCTTTAGCAGAGACTAATCGACCTCCATTTGATTTACCTGAAGCAGAAGCTGAACTAGTTGCTGGATACCAAACTGAATATTCTGGAATGATGTACGCAATGTTTTGGCTAGGAGAATATGCAAACATTCTTTTAATGTGTGCAATGGGTTCAATTTTATTTTTAGGCGGATGGTTATCACCTATTGATATTTATCCATTTAATTTAGTCCCTGGTGCTATTTGGTTAATTTTAAAAATTCTACTATTATTTATTCTTTTTGCACTAGTTAAAGCTATTGTGCCAAGATACCGATATGACCAGTTAATGAGATTAGGTTGGAAAATTTTTCTTCCATTATCATTGATTTGGGTTGTATTAACAGCGAGTTTTTTATTTTATTTCAACCTTTTACCATCTAATTAATTATGAAGATTTCCAGATTTTTTAAAACAATTTTTATGACAGATTTTATTGGGGGTCTTTCTATTGCTATAAAAGAGATATTTAAGTCAAAAAAAACAATTAATTACCCTTTTGAAAAAGGAAAAATAAGTCCAAGATTTAGAGGCGAGCACGCTTTAAGACGTTATCCAGATGGTGAAGAAAGATGCATTGCTTGTAAATTATGCGAAGCTGTTTGCCCAGCTCAGGCTATCACAATAGAATCTGCGGAAAGAGAGGATGGCAGTAGAAAAACAACGCGATACGATATTGATATGATGAAATGTATCTATTGTGGTCTTTGTGAAGAAGCTTGTCCTGTAGATGCTATTGTTCAAGGTCCTAATTTTGAATTTTCTACAGAAACAAGAGAAGAGCTTTACTATACTAAAGAAAAACTTTTAGATAATGGTGATCGTTGGGAAAATGTCTTAGCAGCCAATATTAAAGCAGATAATCCACATAGATAGATGATAGCTCACACAATATTTTTTTACATATTTTCAATTATAGCAGTAGTTTCTGCAATAATGGTAACAGTTTCCAAAAACACTGTTCACTCTGTATTTTTTTTGATTTTGGATTTTATAAGTATTTCATGTTTATTCATAATGATTGGTGCTGAATTTTTAGGTATGATTATGCTGATTGTTTATGTTGGTGCTGTAGCTGTATTATTTTTATTTGTAGTAATGATGTTGAATGTTGCTCAACAAAAAAATGAATGGTTTACTTCACAAGAAAGCTCAGGTCATATTCCTGTAGGCTTAATTATTAGTGCAATAATATTTTTTGAATTAATTATTGTAGTTGGTGGCTGGAAATATAAACCTGATTTATTCAATACAAATAATTTGAATATAAATAGTGAAGTAAGTAATACTCATTCTTTAGGACAGGTTTTATATACTGATTATATTCATATTTTCCAACTAAGTGGAATGATCCTTTTAGTTGCTATGATCGGCGCAATTGTCTTAACTTTTAGACAACGATCTGGTGTAAAAAAACAAAGTTACATAAAGCAAATTTCTAGAGAAAGATCAGAAGGAGTTAAGGTTATAGATGTAGAATCGAATAAAGGAGTAAAAATCGATGGTTAGTATTGGCCTTGGACATTACTTAACATTAGGTGCCGTAATTTTTACAATTGGCATCATTGGAATTTTCTTAAATAGAAAAAATATTATAGTAATTTTAATGAGTATTGAGCTAATTTTATTAGCTGTAAATATAAACTTGGTATCATTTTCAATTTTTTTAGATGATTTAACAGGCCAAGTTTTCACATTATTTATTTTAACAGTTGCCGCAGCAGAAGCTGCTATAGGATTAGCTATTATAGTAGTCTATTATAGAAATTCAGGAACCATTAGAGTTGAAGAGATAGATAAATTAAAAGGATAAAATGGAACTTTCAATTATATTTCTTCCACTAATAGCTTCAATTATTTCAGGTTTTTTTGGTCGTTTTATAGGTGATCGAAACTCAGAAATTGTAACAAGTTTATTAGTTTCAATTTCTGCAATTCTATCGATTTATGTATTCTATGAAGTAGTAGTTAACAATTACCAAGAAAATATTGTAATTGCCAAATGGATTAACTCAGGATCCCTTGATGTTAATTGGTCAATGAATATTGACCCCTTGTCCTCAGTGATGCTCGTAGTGGTGACGTTAGTTTCTTCTTTAGTTCATGTTTATTCCATAGGTTATATGTCTCACGATCCTCACAAACCTAGATTTATGGCCTATTTATCACTTTTTACATTTGCAATGTTAATGTTGGTAACGTCAGATAACTTTATACAATTATTTTTTGGATGGGAAGGCGTAGGTCTTTGTTCTTATTTCTTGATTGGTTTTTGGTTTAAAAAAGAATCTGCTAATACAGCTGCTATAAAAGCGTTTGTCGTTAATAGGGTGGGAGATTTTGGTTTCGCTCTTGGAATTTTTCTTATTTTTTATTTGTTTGGTACAGTTAATTACAATGAAGTTTTTCAACAGATACCAACAATCACTGATACAAACTTAAATTTTCTTGGCATTGAGGTTGGTGCAATAAATTTAATTTGTTTCTTATTATTCATTGGTGCAATGGGTAAATCAGCCCAAATACTTTTACACACATGGTTACCAGATGCGATGGAAGGACCGACACCTGTATCTGCTTTAATTCATGCTGCAACTATGGTCACGGCTGGAGTTTTTTTAGTGGTCAGATGTTCACCAATTTATGAATACTCTCCAATAATATTGAATTTAATTACTATTATTGGAATGACTACAGCTTTTTTTGCAGCAACTGTTGCTTTAGTTCAAACAGATATAAAAAAAATAATTGCTTATTCTACATGCAGTCAGCTAGGATATATGTTTTTTGCAGCAGGTGTGGGCGCTTATAATGTAGCCATGTTTCATTTGTTCACCCATGCTTTTTTTAAGGCTCTTCTATTTTTAGGATCAGGCTCTGTAATTCACGCATTTAAAGATGAGCAAAATATAAATAATATGGGAGCTGTTTGGAAAAAATTACCTTACACATATGCATTAATGATCATCGGAACACTTGCTTTAACTGGATTTCCATTTTTATCTGGCTTTTATTCTAAAGATGCCATTATTGAATTTGCTTATCTCAAAGGAAATACAGTTGGTTATTATGCTGCTGGTGTAGGAGTTTTTACTGCATTTTTAACAGCAATTTATTCTTGGAGACTAATTTTTAAAACGTTTCATGGAGAATATAATAACAAATCAATAAAAATTGAAGAAACTCATGAGTCTCCTTTAATTATGTTGATACCTTTAATTATTTTATCAATTGGTGCAATTTTTGCAGGATTTATATTTAAAGATTTATTTATTAGTCTTGGTTATCAAAATAATTTTTGGGCTCAATCAATATTATTTTTAGAACCGTTAAGCACTGAACATCCTCCTACATGGTTTTTATTATTAACGCCAATTTTAGTTTTAATATCTATTCCTATTGCTTATTATTTATTTGTTAAAAATAAATCTATCCCAGAGCAAATAGTTAAAATAAATCGACCATTATATGAATTTTTAGTTAATAAATGGTATTTTGACGAATTGTATGACTATATAATTGTTAAACCATCACAAAAAATTGGTTTATTCCTATGGAAAGTTTGTGATGTTAAAATCATTGATGGATTTGGTCCAGACGGTATATCAATGTTAATTAAAAAAATTTCACAAAAAGCTAATAAATTTCAAAGTGGATTTATTTATCAATATGCTTTTGTAATGTTGCTTGGTTTTTCAGCATTACTAACCTACCTAATTATTAACTAATGGATTTTCCAATTTTATCATCCCTAATATTGCTACCTGCTATAGGTTCAATATTTTTATTATTTTCTAAAAGTGATGACAAACAGACTGATACAATTAAATATGTTGCTTTATTTACTTCATTAGTAAATTTTTTAATTTCGATTTATTTATGGATTTCATTTGACAGTTCAATATCTAATTTTCAATTTGTTGAGGAAAGAAATTGGTTAGCTGGATTTGTTAATTATAAAGTTGGTATTGATGGTATCTCAATTTTATTTATAGTTTTAACAACATTTATTACTCCTCTTTGTATTATTTCAGTAAATAATTCTGTAAAAATAAGATTGAGAGACTTCTTAATAGCCATATTAATCATGGAAAGTTTTATGATTGGTGTTTTTTGTGCACTAGATCTAGTAATTTTTTATTTATTTTTTGAAGCAGGTTTAATACCAATGTTTCTAATTATTGGTATTTGGGGTGGTCCAAAAAGAGTTTATTCTGCATTTAAATTCTTTTTATATACTTTGTTAGGATCTGTTTTAATGCTGGTAGCAATTATTTCTATTTATTGGATAACTGGCACAACAGATGTTGTAAAACTTTATGAACTCGGTATTGATCAAAAGTATCAAAATTTACTGTGGTTAGCTTTTTTTAGTTCCTTTGCAGTAAAAACTCCAATGTGGCCAGTACACACTTGGTTACCTGATGCTCACGTAGAAGCGCCAACAGCTGGATCAGTTTTATTAGCAGCGATCCTTTTAAAAATGGCAGGTTACGGATTTATTAGATTTTCTCTAGGTTTATTTCCATTTGCTTCTGAGGTGTTTACACCTTTGGTTTATATCTTAAGTTTAATTGCTATTGTTTTCACTTCATTAATTGCATTGATGCAAGAGGATATGAAAAAATTAATAGCTTATTCTTCTGTGGCACATATGGGATTTGTAACTTTAGGTATTTTTACACTAAAACAACAGGGGATAGAGGGGAGCATAATTCAAATGATTAGTCATGGTTTAGTTTCTGCTGCTCTTTTCTTATGTGTTGGTGTTGTTTATGATAGAATGCATTCAAGATTGATTAATTCTTATGGAGGAATAGTCAGTATAGTCCCAAAATATTCTATATTATTTATGTTATTTACTTTGGCGGCTTTGGGTTTGCCTGGCACGAGTGGTTTTATTGGTGAATTTTTAATTTTAATGGGTGCTTTTAAAGATAACTTTTTAGTAGCTGTCATTGCAAGTTTAGGAGTGATTTTTGGGGCAGCTTATATGTTGTGGTTGTATAAAAGAGTGGTTTTTGGAGAAATTATCAATAAAGATTTATTGAAAATGCCTGATTTAGATAAATCAGAACTAATAATTTTAATAAGTTTAGCATTACCAACATTGTTTTTTGGTTTTTATCCAGAGCCATTACTTAATACAATAGAAGTATCAGTTAAAGATTTAATCGAAATGTATAAAATTAATTTAATGACAAGATAACTATGGATAATTTTAACTATATTTTACCGGAAATTGTAATTGCACTGGGTATTATGTTTCTTTTGATGTTGGGCGTTTTTAAAAAAGATAGCGCAAATTTAATTCAAAATATCTCATTAATAATTTTAATTGCTGCGGCAGTTTTAACTTTTAATGAAACACTTGGTAATAATCCTACTTTATTATTCAGTAAGAGCGTTATAATCGATTATCTATCTTCATTCATGAAGATTATTACACTTTTAGCTGCTTCTTTAGTATTAATTATTTCTTCAACATATTTAAAAATATTTAAGATTTTTAAAATTGAATACCCAATTTTGATTTTGTGCTCAGTATTAGGAATGATGGTTATGATTAGTTCAAATGACTTAATTGTTTTTTATATGGGTTTAGAATTGCAATCATTAGCTTTATATGTTTTAGCAACATTTAATAGAGATCAATTAAAATCATCTGAAGCAGGTCTTAAGTATTTTGTTCTTAGCGCATTATCTTCAGGGTTACTTTTATATGGATGCTCATTAATCTACGGTTTTTCTGGATCAACAAATTTTGATATTATTGCAACTCAATTAAACTCTCAAGAATATGCTCTTACTTTTGGAATAGTTTTTATTTTGGTTGGTTTAGCGTTTAAAATATCTGCAGTTCCATTCCATATGTGGGCTCCTGATGTTTATGAAGGTTCACCTACTTCGGTAACATTATTTTTTACTATGGTTCCAAAAATTGCTGCATTAACAGTATTTATTAGATTTTTGTACGTTCCTTTTTTAAATTTAATTGATCAATGGCAAATGATTATTGTATTTTTATCTATAGCATCAATGCTATTTGGTGCTGTTGCAGCTATTGGACAAACCAATTTAAAAAGACTAATTGCTTACAGCTCTATTGGTCATATCGGATATGCATTGGCAGGTCTAGCTACAGGAACAAATGAAGGGATACAAAGTTCTATTATTTATATAACAATTTATATACTGATGAATTTAGGCTTGTTTTCTTGTTTATTAATGATGAAAAGAAATGATGAATACTATGAAGACATTCATGATTTGTCAGGGGTTTCTAAAAATCATCCTTTGTTAGCACTATCGTTACTAGTGATTTTGTTCTCATTGGCAGGAATACCTCCACTAGCAGGTTTTTTTGCAAAATTTTATATTTTTAAATCAGTTATTGAACAATCCATGTATTTCTTGGCTATAGTTGGTTTACTTTCAACTGTAATAGCAGCCTTTTATTATCTTAGAATTATTAAGATAATTTATTTTGATAAAGAGAAAGAAAAATTTGATTCAGATCACAGCATATGGCTTAAATTTTCTTTGACTTTTTCAACTATATTAATTCTTTTATACTTCATCTTTCCAAGTCAATTAGTTGAAGTTGTTTCCAGAATTAATATAATTTAATGAAGTTCAAAAAATTTAATTATAAAATTGTAAATAGCACAAATAATACTGCTATAAGAATAATAAATAAAACTAACTATAAATTTGGTATGATTACTGCAATTTCCCAAAAATCTGGTAAAGGTCAGTATGGTAAAAAATGGATTTCCTTTAAAGGAAATTTATTTGTAAGTTTTTTTTTAAAAATCGATAATCAAAATTTAAGTCTAAAAAATTTTACTAAATTAAATTGTGAATTAATTAAAAAATTATTATCGAATTACTATAAAAAAAATATTTCAATTAAACCTCCTAATGATTTACTGATCAAGGGTAAAAAAATTTGTGGTATACTTCAAGAGTCTGTTTTTAAAAATGGTCAAAAATATTTTATTATTGGAATAGGAATAAATTTAGTTAAAAGCCCATATATTAAAGATTATCCAACAACTAATCTATATGAATTAATTAAAAAAAAAATTGATAAAAATATATTTCAAAATAAACTAAAATCTATGTTTGAAAAAAATTTAATAAAAATTTTAAAATAAATGATTTTATTAGGTGATATTGGAAATACGGAGACTAAAATTTGTGTTGCTAATTTTAGTGGTAAAATCTTAAAAAGATTTAATTTAACTACAAAAGAAATAAACCAAAAAAATATTGTTAAAAGTTTTAATAAAAATCAAATTAAATTTGATAAAATTACAAAAATTTTATTTTGCAGTGTAGTACCCCGTTCATTTAAAAAAATACAATTTTTTTTAAAAAAAAAAGTTAAAATTAAAATCTATGAAATTAAAGATTTGAAGTTAAAAAAATTATTAAAAATTGAAGCAAATTTTAAACAAGTTGGATCTGATCGAATAGCAAATGCAATAAGTGTAATAAATAACAAGGATAATTTTATAATTCTAGATTTTGGTACTGCCACAACCTTCGATGTACTAGTTAAAAATACCTACAAAGGAGGTATAATCTCGCCTGGAGTTAGGCTTTCTCTTAATACTTTATCTGATAAAGCAACTTTGATACCTAAAATTAACCTAAAACAAATTAAAAAAGTCATTGGTGTAGACACTACTTCTGCTGTTAGATCAGGTTTTTTTTGGGGTTACGCTGGTTTAATTGACAATATAATTAATTTAATTATTAAAGAGACAAGAAAGTCTTTTAAGGTAATAATAACTGGAGGATTTTCAGAATTATTTAAAAATTCAATTAAAACGAAAGTAATACACAATAAAGACATCACTATTAAGGGTTTGTTTAAAGCCTCTAAATTGATCTAATAATATGAAAGACGAGTTATTATTTTGTCCACTTGGTGGATCCGGTGAAATTGGCATGAACATGAATCTATTTGGTTATGGTCAACCTGGAGATCATAAATGGATAATGGTCGATATTGGTGTCACATTTGCAGACGATACTTTGCCGGGTGTAGATTTAATATATCCAGATCCAGGATTTATCGTTGAAAAAAAAAATAATTTATTAGGTATAGTTCTTACTCATGCTCATGAGGATCATATAGGTGCGATTGCACATTTATGGCCTAAGTTAAAATGCAAAATATTTGCAACACCATTTACCGCTTTACTGGTTAAAGAAAAATTTAAAGAAAAACATATTGATATTACGAAAGATCTTCAAATTGTCCAACTTAATGGAAAGGTTAAATTAGAACCTTTTGCAATTGAATATATAACATTAACTCATTCCATCCTTGAACCCAATGGTTTAAGAATTGAAACACCTGCTGGGGTAATTTTACATACTGGTGACTGGAAAGTTGATCCAAATCCATTAATTGGAGAAGATATCAATTCTAAAAGATTAAAAGAAATTGGCGACGAAGGAGTCCTGGCAATGATTTGCGACTCAACTAATGTTTTTAGTGTTGGTAGAGCTGGATCAGAACTTGATGTTAGAAAAAGTATGCTAAATATTATGAGCAGACTAAAAAAAAGAATTATCATTACTTCATTTGCATCGAATGTAGCGAGAATGGAAACTGCTTTTTATTGCGCAGAACAAACGGGTAGACAGATATCTTTAGTCGGTAGATCTATGCATAGAATCTATAAAGCAGCTAGACAATGTGGATATTTACAAAATACAATTGAACCAATAGATCCAAGACAAGCTAAAAATATCGCAAGAGATAAAATGGTTTATTTATGTACTGGCAGTCAAGGAGAGCCAATGGGTGCTATGATGCGTATTTCCAGTTATATTCATCCTGATGTATTCATTGAAAAAGGCGATGCTGTTATTTTTTCATCTAAAATTATCCCAGGTAATGAAAAGAAATTATATAAACTTCATAATCAATTAGTAAAAGATGGAATAGAAGTTATATCTGAAGAAAGTGAATTTGTTCATGTTTCAGGACATCCTAATAGAGATGATTTAAGAGATATGTATGAATGGGTTAGACCAAAATGTGTTATACCCGTTCATGGAGAGCATAGACATATGATTGAACACATTAATTTTGCTAAAGAAATGCAAGTTCCGTATCCTGTTCAAGTTGAAAATGGTGATATTGTAAAATTATATCCTGGTGACCAACCAGAAGTTTATGATAAAGCCCCTAGTGGTAGATTATATCTTGATGGAAATATTAGTGTAGAAGAAGATTCCCAATCTATAAAAGATAGAAAAAATCTTAGTGCAAATGGTTATCTAGAGGTAACATTAATGATTACTCCAAAAGGTAATATTCACAATAATCCTGTACTATCTTTCAGGGGATTACCAGTCTATGAAAAGGATGAATTTATATATGGTTTAGAAGAAGAAATAGATAAGACAACTCGATCTTTTAAATTAGGTAGCCGACAGCAAGAACACAATTTAATTGATGCACTAAAAATTGCATGCAGAAAATACTCAAAAGAAAAAACAGGGAAGAAACCATTTACAAATATTAATTTAGTTAGGATTTAATGAGTATTACAGGTTTAGCAATTATATATATCATCATTTGGTGGATAGTATTTTTTGCTATATTGCCTATAGATGTAAATCGTGAAAAACCTCATAAAGTAGAGGGTGAAGATCCAGGATCACCGGAAAACCCTAAAATGTTAAAAAAATTTATTTATTGTACAGGAATTAGCACTATTATTTTTTTAATTATTTATTTATTAATGAAATTTGAATATTTGAACTTAAGAAATATTATTAGTTAAATGTATATATCAAAATCTTTTATTCCCATACTTAAAGATATTCCTTCGGAAGCAAAAATTAAGTCTCATCAATTAATGTTAAGAGTTGGGATGATAAAACAATCATCAGCAGGAATTTATTCATGGTTACCATTGGGTTTTAAGGTTATGAAAAAAATAGAACAAATTGTAAGGGAAGAACAAAATAAGATTGGTGCTCAAGAAATTTTAATGCCCACAATTCAATCTAGCGAAATATGGAAAGAAAGTGGACGATACGATGATTATGGTGAAGAAATGTTACGAATAAAAGATCGACAAAATCGTGAAATGCTTTATGGACCGACCAATGAAGAACTAGTAACAGATATATTTAGATCCTCTATAAAATCATATAAATCATTACCACAACTACTTTATCATATTCAATGGAAGTTTAGAGATGAAATTAGACCAAGATTTGGAATTATGAGAGGTCGTGAATTTTATATGAAAGATGCATATTCATTTGACGTTAGTGATGAAGAGGCATTCTTTTCATATAATAAATTTTTTATATCTTATTTAAGAACATTTAAAAGATTAGGCTTAACCGCTATACCTATGGCTGCTGATACAGGTCCAATTGGTGGCAATCTTTCACATGAGTTCATAATTTTAGCTGAAACTGGTGAAAGTAAAATTTTTACTGATAAAAGAATTTTTGACGTTGAAACAGGAGACATAGAGGTTGAAAAAAAATCATTAGAAGATTTAAGAAAAAAATATGAGGAATTTTACTCAGTGACAGATGAAAAATTTAATAAAGACAAATTTGAAAAAACGGTTGAGGAGAAAAATAGATTAATAACAAAAGGAATTGAAGTGGGTCATATTTTTTATTTTGGTGACAAATATTCAAAACCAATGAATGCTGCTGTTGATTTGCCTGGAGGAAAAAAAGACTTTGTAAAAATGGGTTCTTACGGTATTGGTGTTTCAAGGCTAGTAGGTGCAATCATTGAAGCCAAATTTGATGAAAAAAATGAAATAATGAAATGGCCTATTTCTGTAGCACCTTACGAATTAATCATCATTCCTATGATAAATAAGAATGATAATACCGCTCTCATAAAAGCAGAAAATATATTTTATGAATTAACAAAAAATAATATCGACACAGTTATTGATGACACCGATGAAAATTACTCTTCAAAAATTAAAAAAAGCAATTTAATTGGTGCTCCTTATCAAATAATAATTGGCAAAAAATCCGAGGGAGATTTGCTAGAATTTAAGGAAACTGGTAAAGAGGCCAAAAATTTGCCATTAAATGAGATAATAAAGACCATCAAAGAACTCAAAGTTAAAAATTGATATCTACATTAGAAAAAGAAGTTACTTTTAGATTTTTAAAAGCCAGAAAAAAAGATGGTTTTCTAAATATTATTTCTATCTTTTCCTTCATTGGAATAAGTTTAGGTGTTGCAGTTTTAATTATAGTTATGTCTGTAATGAATGGTTTTAGGACAGAACTAATTAATAAAATTGTGGGTTTTAATTCTCATATCACCGTCAAACCATATCAAAATAAGATTGATCAAAAAAAACTCAACAATCTTGATTTAAAAACTTTATCAAAAAATTTAGTTTTTAGTAATTCTGGTGAAGGAATCATTATTAAAAATGATATTACAAAAGGCATTTTATTAAGAGGTTATGGTGCAAATGATTTTTCCTTATTAGATATAATTAATAATGATGGTTTTGAAGGTAATAAGAATTCATTAACAGGAAATTTTATTTCTATAGGTAGAGAGTTAAGTTTTACTTTAGACTTGGATATTGGAGATGATATAACTTTAATGTCTCCATCAGGTGTTGAAACTATTATTGGTAATTTACCTAAGCAAAAAACATTTACTATAATTTCAATTTTTGATAGTGGTCTTGCCAATTTTGATAACAATATTGTCTTTATTAATCTTAAAACTTTAGAAGAATTTTTTAATTTAGAAACTAATTCTAGAAATTTAGAAATTTATCTTAAAAATCCACAAAACATTGAGTCTCAGAAAGAAAAAGTTCAAAGTATATTTGATCAAGAATTTATATTTAGCTGGGCAGATATGAACAGTTCATTATTTTCAGCATTAAAAGTTGAAAGAAATGTGATGTTTATCATTTTATCATTAATTATTATAGTTGCTGCTTTTAATATTATTTCAGGATTAACTATTTTGGTAAAGAATAAAACTCGTGATATTGCAATTTTAAAATCCATAGGTGTATTAAATAAGTCTATTGTTAAAATTTTTTTTCTTGTTGGGGTAATTATCGGAACTTCAGCAACTCTTTTTGGAATTTTTTTAGGTGTTTTATTTTCTATTTATATAGAAAATATAAGAGCTTTTCTTAGCAGTTCATTTAATATTTCATTATTTCCTGAAGAGATTTATTTTTTAAGTAAAATGCCATCTGAAATTAATCCTACGTCAATATTTATAATTGCTTCATGTTCTATTATTATAACTATAATTGTATCAATTTTTCCTGCTATTAAAGCCGCAAGATTAGACCCAATTCAATCTTTAAAATATGAGTGATTTTTTTCAGCTA